>Ga0207703_10000160_pt1 | contig 77872 bp, 64 predicted proteins | sample KBSSwiS12_FD_184304 | JGI IMG/M metagenome (GOLD analysis project Ga0207703, IMG submission 184304) | Switchgrass rhizosphere microbial communities from Kellogg Biological Station, Michigan, USA - KBS Switchgrass S1-2 (SPAdes) (version 2) | ecosystem: Host-associated > Plants > Roots >...
CCGTGGAGAGCGGCACGAAGACGAGCTTCTGATCGAGCTCGTCGGAGCCGGTGCGAACGATTCCTGTCACGACGAGCTCCGACCGGCGCACGCGGTTCATGCCGTCGAGCCAGCTCACCGGAACGGCGTCGCCGACCTTCACGCCGAGCTGGCTCGCGAGCGACGAGCCGATCGCGGCGTGCAACTCGCCGTCCGGTGCGGGGAGCGAGCCGCGCGTCATGAGCCGCGGAAACTTGCTCGCCCGCGCCTCGCGCGACGCGTCGATTCCGACGACCAGTGCCGCGCCGGTGTTCCCGAGGAGCGCCGGCAATTGCAGCCGCGGCGCGGCGCCCTTCACTCCCTCGACGCCGTCGAGCGCCGGCAGCGCCGGTTTGACCGGGATGGTGCGGGCGCCGGTCGCGGAGTCGATCTGCACCGCGCCGAGCATCAGGCCCACCGAGTTGGAGATCGTCATCTGCGACAGGCCGGCGTTCATGCCCATCATGAACACGAGCGCCGCGCATCCGCCGACGACCGCGAGCGAGATCGTCGCGGAGCGGCGCGGCGTGCGCGCGATGTTCCGCACGGCAACGCCGACGAGACTAGGCATTCACCGACTCCGCGGCCTCGCTGCCGTCAATGAATTGCGCACGAAGCGCAGGCTATCATGCCCGCACTGAGAGCCTCCGGTTTCGGCGAGAGAGCATCCGAGCTCACGATGAACCCGCTTCCAATGAACCTTCACGCCGAATATCGCAATCTGCTGTCTCAATGGATCCTGAAACCGTTCGTCGACAGGCAATTCCTCGTTCCATTGCGTCCATTACCCGCTTCAATGGAGCGTTTCCTGAAATGGTATGAGCGGCGTATTCTCCACATCGACGTCAGCGCGATCGTGATCGATCGTCCGATCTTCCTCATCGGACTTCCGCGCTCCGGTACCACTCTGCTTCAGGACATTCTCTGCAGGCATCCCGACGTCGCGTTCATGACCAACGCCATGAATCAATTTCCATCGTGCTTCTGCGGCGCCGAAGCGCTGCGGCGGCGGCTCGGGCTCGATTTCAGAGCGGAGCGGTATGTCGACGGCCTGGAGATCCGGGCCGGATCAGCGAACGAGGGGATGGCATTTTTCGCCGCGTGGTTCGGTGTGGATCTCCATTCATTGGAGTATAAGGATGTCCGTATCGGCGACTTCACTCCGGGCGAGGTGAACGGCTGGCGGGAGACGATTCGCAGAATCGTCTGGAGCTCTGAAGGCACGAGGTCCCGTTTCTTCAACAAAAACCCCGGCCTGTTGCCGTATATGGCATTGCTGAATGACGTCTGGCCGGACGCAAAGTTCATTCATCTGGTCCGCGATCCCAGGCTCTGTGCGAATTCGATGATCAAGTTGTGCCGTCGAAATCAGGCGCAGGAGGCGAAGTTGAGCGGTCGGAGCGAAGAGAACCTGATCATTCCTTACCCCCGCCTGCCCAACCTCGCGGAAAACGTCAGGCGGTATGGGGCGCACGATATTCGAACGACGGCGCACCTCTGGAATGACGCGATGTCCTTCGTCGACCGGCATTCCGCCTCCATTCCATTCATCCATACCGTACGGCACGAAGACATCGTGGCCAATCCCGGACGCGAGTTGTCGAAGATCCTGGAATTCTGCGAGCTCCGCGCGATCGACGATCCCGACGCTCCCTTCTGGCGGGAAGCGGGCCGGCTCGGTGTCGTCCCGGCGGGCGGCGACTACGGTCATTTCGAAGTGATCGAAGAAATCTGCCGGTCGAACATGGACAGGTACGGTTATCGAGGTCCCGCGCCATGCTGAACCTCGCGGTCAAGCTGGCGGGACTCGGCTGGTTCCTGCCCGAGCGGCGAGTCACGAGCGCCGACCTGGAAATGGAGTGGGGTCTGCCGTCGCGATGGATCTCGCATGTCACCGGCGTCCGCGAGCGCCGCTACGTCACGACCGAGACGTCCGCCGGCATGGCCGCGGCGGCCGCGCGCATGGCGCTGGAGCACGCGGCGGTCGCGCCGTCCGAGATCGATCTGATCGTCGGAGCCTCGGCTGCCCCGCAGCAGGCGATTCCCTGCACGTCGGCGTTCGTACAACGCGAGCTCGGTCTTCCCGAAGGCGCGAGTTTCTGCTTCGACGTGAACGCCACCTGCCTGAGCTTCCTCGTGGCGCTGCAGGCGGTCTCCCATCTCATCGCCGCGGGAAGCTGCCGCCGCGTTCTCATCGTGTCGAGCGAGATCACGTCGCACTCGCTCAACCCCGCCGAGCCGGAGAGCGCGGGACTCTTCGGAGACGCCGCGGCCGCCGCGGTGATCGTGGCCAGCGAGCCCGGAGAGGCGAGCAGAATCGGCACGTCGCTCTTCGAGACGCACAGCAGCGGAGCCGACCTGACCGAGCTGCCCGGCTGCGGGACGCGGCATCATCCGAACGACCCCGCCACCGACCCCGCCATGAATCTCTTTCACATGGATGGTCCGGCAGTCCTCATCGCCGCCAGCCGGCTGTTCGACGCCTTCATCGAGCGCTTTCTGCGCGAATGCGGTTGCACGCCGCGCGACTTCGACGCGATCGTACCCCATCAGGCCAGCCGGTCCGCCCTGCGCCTGCTCTCCACCCGTTACGGCTTCGCCCGCGAGCAGGTCATCACGAACCTGGAGTCGCGGGGGAACTGCGTCGCGGCTTCTATTCCCCTCGCCCTGGCCGAAGCGGTGCACGACGGCCGTCTGCGGCGCGGCCAGCGCCTGCTGCTCGCCGGCACGGGCGCCGGATTGACGCTCGGAGCGATGGAACTGGTGCTGTGAGCATCCGGCGGTTCTCGACGTTCCTCACTCACTACCTGCGCGCACGATTCTTCGCCTACCTCGGCGGCGAAGCGCTTCGCCGCTACCAGGATCGCCGGGCCCGGAAAATCGTCGCGTATGCCATCGAGCATTCGCCCTTCTACCGGCGGCGCTTCGCCGGACTGCCGCTCGAGAACTGGCGCGACTTCCCGCCCATCACCAAGACCGAAATGATGGCCGGGTTCGACGACTTCACGACCTGCGACGTCAGGCTGGAGGAGGCCATGAGCCTTGCCCTGGCCTCGGAGACTTCGGGTGATCACAAGGCGACGTTGCGAGGACTCACGGTGGGGCTGTCTTCCGGCACGTCGGGGCATCGCGGACTCTTCGTCGTCGACGACGGCGAACGGGCCGGGTGGGCGGGGACCTTGTTGTCGCGCATCCTGCCGCCATTCAGGATCCGAGGCTTCAAGGCGTGCCTGTTCCTCCGCGCCGGAAGCCGGCTTTATGAGAGCGCGCGCTCGCCGTTGCTGACATTGCGCTACTACGACCTGATGACGCCTCTCCCCGACGCCATTCAGTCGTTGAACCGGCTCCGACCGCACATCGTGGTCGCTCCCCCTTCCCTGCTCTCCATGTTCGCGTCGGAGCAGATCGTCGGACGGCTCGACATCGCGCCATTGCGAGTGATCTCGGTGGCGGAAGTCCTCGACCCGGAAGATGAACGGCACATATCCGCCGCGTTCGGACTGCCGGTCCATCAGATCTATCAATGTACGGAAGGGCTCCTCGCCGCCACCTGCTCACACGGCGCTCTTCACGTGATGGAGGACGTGGTGGCGCTGCAATACGAGCGTGTCGATCCCGACAACGAGGATCGCGTGACGCCGATCGTCACCGATCTCTGGCGCCGTACGCAGCCGATCCTTCGCTATCGTCTGAATGACATCCTGGTCCTCGATCACACGCCCTGCCCGTGCGGAAGCGCGTTTCAGAAACTCAAGCGCATTGAAGGGCGTCAGGACGATCTGTTCTATTTCGAGCGCAACGACGGCGCCGTGCGGACGTTCTTCCCCGACGTGATACGCCGGATGATTCTGCTCGCCTCCGACGACGTCCGCGACTACGAGATCGTCCAGGAAGGGGCAGGGCGGATCCGGTTTCACATCGAGCCTTCCGGTGACAAACCATTTGGCGCGATCGAAGAAGCGGTTCGCCTCAGCGCCGTGAAGATTCTCGATCGCTATTCCTGCCGCGCCGCACAGATCGAGGTGGTTCGCGGCCTCCCTCCGCGCCTCCCCAGCGCGAAGAGGCGGCGCGTGCGCAGGATCGGCTAGCCGAGCCGGCCGGCTGCGTTGGTTGCCCAAGGCCCCGGCCGTGCCGGCCAGGCGCGTTGCGCCGCTCGAAGCTGCTGAACGCGATGTCCTCCTCAGACGCGCCGCAAGGCGGAGCGATCAACGCAGCCGGCCGTGCCGGACGTGCCGGCGGTACGCCTCGGGACAGTGCGTCGGCACGATGGCGACGCCGGGGTTCGCGCGCCAGAAGCGGTGAAGGCGGCCGATGGTGTCAGCCACCTCGTGCCAGTCCGCGGCGATGAGCCGGGTGATCGAGCCCGGCGTGCGGCATTCGCGGTACGACTCGCTGAGCCAGCACGCGTCGCCGACGAAGAACATCGCTCCCTCCGTGGTCTGCGCGAGCAGCCCGATCTGTCCGCGCGCATGGCCGGGGAGCTGCACGAGCGCCGCCGACCCGTCGCCGAACAGATCGTGAGTCGGACCGAACGGATCGAGCCGCGGACCGTTGAACGCATCCGCCTCCAGCAGGCGGGCGCGCCTCCCGAAATCGGGCGGCAGCAGACCCGGCACGAACGCCTCGCGAAGCGCGCCGAAGCCGCTCTTTCGCGCGACGCCATTCCAGGCGTCGGCCGTCACGATCCACTCGGCCTCCGGAAAATCGACGAGGCCGGCGACGTGGTCGGGATGAAGGTGTGAGAGCACAACGGTGCGGATCTCCTCCGGCTTCAGGCCGAAGTGTGCAAGCTGCGCGACGACGCTCTGTTGCGGCGAAAAACGCATCGGCGTCACCCAGCGATAGATTCTGTAGGGCCAGCGCCTCGTCGCGTCGAAGATGCGGCCCGCATAACCTGTGTCCCACAGCATCCAGCCTCGCGTCGGATGTTCGAGCAGGGCGACGAGCGAATGCACGTCGACAAAACTGCGAGCGCCGCCCGAGATCAGATGGTGAAGCGAGGCCCGGCACGATCCTGTGTCGAGGATCCGGACGGTGGTGAACGCGACGCCTGTGCCGGTCACCTGGATGCGAGCGCGGACAACGTGCGCTCGAGACCTTCCTCCACCGAGACCACCGGCTCGTAGCCGAGCCAGCGCCTGGCGGCGTCAATACAGTACGTCTGCGTCCGCCCGAGGAGCGCGACGCCGTAGCGGGTCAGCAGCGGCTCGGTCGCGGTCAGCCGGCCGCGCGCTTCCATCAACGCCGCGGCGACATACGCGATCGGATACGGGACTCGCCGGTTGATCGAGCAACCGGCCGCGCCGACGATTCGCCGGATCACCTCCCACAACCGGACAGGCTGGCCGTTCGTGATGGTGAAGACGCGGCCCGCGGCGTCCGGCCGCGTCAGCGCGAGCCGCAGCGCATGGACGACATTGTCGACGTACGTGAGGTCCACCAGGTTCATGCCGTCTCCGAGCTGGGCCAGCCTCCCGGCGCGCCCGGCCGCCAGAAGTCGCGGCAGGAGCGTCGTATCGCCCGGCCCGAAGATCGCCTTCGGCCTGATGATCACCGTCTCGAGACCGCCGGCTCCGCGCACCGCGTCTTCCGCCAGTTTCTTCGTCCGGCAATAGTGCGACAGGAACCGCCGCGGAAACGGTGTTTCCTCCGTCGCGTCGCGGACATCCCTGCCGTCGAAGATCACGCTCGGAGAGGAGACGTGCACCATCCTCGTGACGCCATGCCTCCGGCAGCCGTCGATCACGTGCGTCGTTCCCTTGACGTTCGTGTCGAAAAAATCGGACCGCCGTCCCCACGGTGAGGACAACGCGGCGGCGTGGATGACGAGGTCCACACCCTCACAGGCGGCCGCAACGGCTTCCCGATCACGAATGTCGACACTTCGAGTCTCCACCCCCGGACCCGACAACGTCTCGAGCGCCGGACGGCTCCTCCCGACCGCCCTCACCTTCCAGCCGTCATACGCCAGTGAACGCACGAGGTGCCCGCCCAGAAATCCAGTAGCGCCGGTGACGAGCAGGTGCGGGAACTGCGGCTTGTGTTCGATTCCTCAATTGTGGGTCGCCTGCGGAAACACGTCAAACCCGCTCGACACCTCGCCATCCATCCGCACTTGCGCCCTCGTCGCCCCTCCATTAGTATTGACTGAATCAACACAAGAGGCGTCTATGTACCGATCGAGTGCCCTGCAGACTCGCGAGGAAACCGTCTCCGCCGATCCCCGGCCCAGGCTCGTCGCCTTCATCGATCCGCTGGAAGGTGAGCGCGACGCGAAGATCGAGATCACCATCCCGGGCCGCAAGCGCTACACCGGCAGCCCGGTCGGGATCAAAGACCCGATCGCGCTGCAGTACATCGCCTCCTACTTCGAGCAGCACGGCTATCGCACCACCGTGTTGTTGCGCGGCCTGATGGGAAGCGAAGGGATCCTCGAGCGCCTGGCGGAGCTGCAGCAGGAGCTCGTCGCGGTCTGCATCGCCCTGCACTCCACCTATCTCGTCCCCGACGTGGCCCGCCTGTCGAAGGAGATCAAGGCGCGGGTCGGTGATCTGCCGATCATCGTCGGCGGATATCACCCCACGGGCGACACCGACATCGTGCTGGAAGAGGGAATCGACTTCGCCGTCATCGGCGAGGGCGAAGAGACGGCGCTGGAAATCGTGCGGTACGCCGAGCGCGGCGCCACGCTGGACGAGTTCCGGGAAGTCCTGGGCATCGCCTATCTCGACGCGAACGGCGAGAAGGTGGTGACGCCGCCGCGCGGCCGGGTCGACTATGCGGCGGTGCCGTGGCCGAAGCGCGAGCGCGAGATTCTCGAGCTTTGCCAGCCCGGGCCGCTCTCGTACCCGCCGACGGGACGCGTCGCGCAGATCGCCTACTCGCGCGGCTGTCCCTACGGCTGCACCTTCTGCGCGTCGCCGTCGATGTGGAACCGGAAGGTGAACTACCGCAGCGCCGAGGACTGCGCGGCGGAGATGAAGCACCTCATCGTCGACTACGGCGTCAACAACTTCTTCTTCTGTGATCTGTCGTTCAACGGAAACCGCGAACGGCTCATGGAGCTCTGCGACGCGGTCGCGGCGATGAAGGAAGAGGTGGGCGTGCCGTTCGGATCGCACGTCATGTGCACCAGCACGATCATCGACGAGAAGATCCTGAAGGCCATGAAGCGGGCGAATTTCTGGAAGATCGACTACGGCATCGAAGACGTGCTGGAAGGGACGATCAGCCGGGTGAAGTCGTTCCAGCGCGTCTGGAAGATCCGCGAGACGCTCGCCGCGACGAACCAGCACGGCATCCTCATGCGCGGCCTGATGATGATCGGCTTTCCGTGGGAGACCGAGGAGAGCGTGCGCATTCGCGAGGACATCATCGATCAGTTCCCCGTCGATCAGTTGCGCATCTGCTACTTCACGCCGTTCAAAGGCACGGCGCTCTATGCCGAATGCAAGGACCGGATCATCGTCGGACTGGAAGGCTTCACCACCGATCAGCCGCCCATCCGCTGCGACGGCATCGACACGCAGGGGCTCCTCGACGCGGTGCCGCGCATGCTGCAGCGCTTCTACAATTCCGAGAACTACATCGCCACGATGTCGGAGAAGTGCGAGAACTTCCCCGAACTGGCCGACTCGTACTTCCACTTCTGGAACTACCTGCGCCGCAAGAAGCTGATCTCCGAGCGCACTCACGGCCGCCTGATCCCGGTGACGCGGATACGGGAGTCGGCGGCGGCGAGGCCGGTCGAAACGGCATGGAGAACCTGACCTGCCTCGTCATCGGAGGGGGTCCGGCGGGAGCCGCGGCCGCGCGCCGGATCGCGCGCGCGGGGGAGCGCGTCGTGGTCCTGGACAAAGCGCGCTTTCCGCGGCCGAAGCCGTGCGGAGGGATCCTCTCCGAGGCCGCGCTGTCGCTGCTCGATGAGCCTCTCGAGCCTTCGCTGGCGGAGGGACGGATTCGGGGGGCGCGCCTGCGGATCGGCGGCCGCTGGATCGAAGCGCGCCGGCCGTTCGACATCGGCACCGTCACCTCCCGGCGCACCTTCGACGCGTGGATGCTCGACCGCGCCGCGGCGGACGGCGCCGACGTCCGCCAGGGCGAGCGCGTGATCGCCGTCGAGCAGCGCGAAGACGCGGTCTCGGTCACCACGGACGGCGGCAGCTACGAAGCGCGTTACGTCATCGGCGCCGACGGACCGGTGAGCGTCGCGGCGCGCAAGGTCCGGCCTGTCTTTCCGATGCGCGAGCTCAGCTTCACCTACGAGCTCGACATCCCGGCGACCGGCGAGGAGCGCCGCGATCTCACCGACGACACCCTGCACATCGATTTCGATCTCTTCCGCGACGGTTACGGCTGGGTGATGCCGCACGGCGCGTCGTGGAACATCGGCGTCTGGGGGCTGGCGACGTCGGCCCGGCGGGTCCGCTCGCTTCACGCGGGCTACTTCGGCGCCGTGCCGGTGGGCGGCGAGCATCGCCAGGCGGCGGCGTTCGACAGGATGGCCTGGATCATCCCGTCCGGCGGCGTGAGACGTCCGATCGGCGCGGGACGGATCTTTCTCGCCGGCGACGCCGCCGGATTCACCGATCCTTTTTTCGGCGAGGGCATCCGCTACGCGATCGCGTCGGGGCAGATCGCCGCCGCGGTCATCGTCGCGGCGGCGCGAACGGCCGCCGCGTCGTCGCCGAAGCTGCAGCGCGAGTACGCCAGCGCCTGTCACGCCGCCATCGGCCGGCGTCTGCGCGAGGCCCGGATCTTCGACACGATCTTCCGCCGCTGGCCGCGCGTCGTCCTCGGCCTGTTCCGCGCGAATCCCGAGATCCTGGAGCGCTATCTCGATGTCTCCGCCGGCCGCCGATCGTACGGCGAGCTCTTCACCGCCGTCCTCCCCCGCCTTCCGCTCTTCGCCGGACGGGCCCTGCGCGACGTCATCGCGCCGCGTCCCGCCATGCACGCCGCGGGCGTGGAGGAGCATCCATGACCAGCGTCGCCATCGGCCGGCAAAGCCGCCTCACGCCGCCGGCGCTTCTCGTGGCGCTCGTCCGCTCCAGCGTCTGGGTGTCGGCCGCGGTCTCGGCGATGCTCTACTACACCGGACATCTCCTCGGCGCCACCGTGCCCGCGCCGGTCTACGTGCTGGCGTTCTTCTCCGCGCTGTTCGTGATGAATTTCGATCACCTCATCGACGCCCGTTTCGAGGCTCCTCCCGACGCGCCGCCGCAGACCGGGTTCACCATCGCCGCCGGCGTGCTCGCGGTCATCGCGGCGGCGGCGATCCTCTACCTGCTGACGCTGGTGAGCAACCCGGTGCGGATCGTCGTCGCCTGCTACGGCGCCATCGGCGTGATCTACGGACTGCCGCTCTTTCCCGTCTTCTGGCGCCGTCCCGTCGCGTGGCGCCGTCTCAAGGACGTCTACGGCATCAAGGCGTGGCTCGTCTCCGCCGCCATCGTCTTCGCCATGATCGGCCTTCCGATGGCGAGCTCCGGCGCGGCGGCCGCGCCGCTTCATGTCGCCATCATCGCGGCGGCCACCTACCTCTTCATCGTCTCGAACGCGCACATGTTCGACGTCCGCGACATCCGCTACGACCGGCTCGTCGGCAACACGACGCTTCCCGCGCTGATCGGCGTGGAGCGGACGCGGCGCGCGCTGACGATCGCGAACGTCGTCGCGCTCGTCGTCGTCGCGGCCGCGCAGCTCGGCGGCTTCTTTCCGTTTCATCCCGAGACGCTGCTCGGCGTACTGCTGACCATCGCGTACGTGCGGCTCCTTCCGGCGGAGAGCAGCGGAGTGCAGTACGCGATCATCATCGACGGCTGTCTCTTCGTCATGCCGATCGCCGCGCGCGTCCACGAGATCCTCGGCGGAGGGACGCTCCCGTGAGCCGCGACGACTATCGCCTCATGTCCCGGCTCTACTACGCGCTGGAGTCGGTCTACGGCGGCGGCGCGATGCAGGCCTGCAAGGCGTCGCAGGCGGAGCTGATCCGGCCCGGCGACCGCGTCCTCTACTGCGGGATCGGCCGCGGACGCGAGGCGGTGCTGGCGGCGAAAAAAGGGGCGATCGTCACCGGCGTCGATCGTTCGCCGTCGATGCTCGGCCGCGCACGGCGCGAGGCCGAGGCGGCGGGCGTGCCGATCGAACTGATCGAGGGCGACGTCCGCACGTTCGACCGCCCGGGAGCGTTCGACGTCGTGGTGACGAACTTCTTCCTCAACGTCTTCGAGCAGGAGGAGATGATCTCCGTCCTCCGGCACGTCGCCACGCTGGCGAAGGAGGGAGGACGCGTGCTCATCGCCGATTTCGCGCCGCTCTCCGGACGGGGGATCGGCAGGCTGCTGCAGTCGATCTACTGGAACCTGCCGCTCTACACCTTCCTGTTGATGACCGACACGCAATGGCACCCGATCTACGACTATCCGCGATTCTTCGATCGCGCCGGACTCCGTCTCGAGACCGCGCGGCGGTTTCCGATCTTCCGCGTCGGACCGCAGTGGTACTGGACGATGGCCGCCCGGCGCGAACCGGCAGGCACTTGAACGAGGAGGAGAAGCGATGGCCCAGGCAACGGAAAAAACAGCTCCCCAACCGTCCACGCCGCGATACGTCGTCCTGAACATGGGGCGGCAGAAACGGAAGAAGATCAAGCAGCTCAAACGCGGGGAAGGGGCTCTGCTCGACGCCGTGAATGAATCGGTGGCGGAGATGAAGAGCGACGGCACGCTCTCCAGCGAGCCCGATCTCGTGGTCGTGGTCGTGGTGAAGGAAAAGCAGAAGGGCGCGCGCCTTCCGTTCATCGGAGCGCTCTGAGGAGGAACGATGGCCAGAAAGTTTCCCAGCGCCGTGAAGAGCGTCACGATCGTGGGCGGCAACGGCGGCGGCGACGACAAAGCGGCCGGCGGCCAGGTCGTCTATCGCCGGCGGGGCCGGAAAAAGCGGACCAGTCCCGGTCTTCGCAAGATCGAGAAGTACGTCCGCCGCGTGGTTCGGGCGCAGGAGTCGTTCGCCTCGACCTACCTGTCGCGCCACGACCGCTCCAGCCGCGACCGGAAGAACGGCTGGCTGCGCGACGTGATCTCCAACACCGCGAGGGCGCTCGATCCGGCGCTTCGCAAGATCACTCGCTGACGGGGCGCTTCAGCGGTACCGCAGACTGCGCCGGCGCTTCGACTCGGCTTCGAGGAAGCTCTGCTCGGCGATCAGTTCGTCGTGCTCGATCCGTTCCCCGAACTGCCGCGCGTAACGGCGCGCCAGTCCCGGGTCGGCCAGCGTGTAGACGTTCCGCAGCTCCGATTCGCGGAAGAAGCGCCGCAGCAGGCCCTGCTGATCGAGATCGGGATCGAGATACATCAGCGACATGTCGAGCGTCGACTGCGCGCGCAGCACGCGCATGAAGCTCCATTCCAGCGGACAGCGGGCCCGGAAGAGGATGCGCGAGAGCTCGACGATGCACGTGGTGAGCGACTTCTCCATGTACGGCAGACCGTCTGTATCGGCCCGTACCTCCCAGGCCCGCACCACGCGCACGAGCTTTTCCTTGAGCGCCGAGAGGTCGATCTCCGGCAGCCGCGGATACATCAGGAAGAGGATGTCGACCGCCTTCGAATACTCCTGCCGCGACCAGGCGCGGGCGAAGAGCCGGTACTTGCGGAAGAACTCCCCTTCCAGCCGTCCGACGGAACCGAAGTCGATGAGCGCGACCTCGCTGTCGCGCAGCAGGACGATGTTGCCGGGGTGGAGATCGCCATGAAAGAGGTTGTCGTCGAACAGCTGCCGGCGGAACGAGAGAAAGAGCTTCCGCGCCACGCGGCGCGGATCGATGTCGTTCTCGTGCAGCCACGCCGCAAGCGCCGCGCCGTCGCCCGCCGCCACCGCCTCGATGTACTCCGACATGTAGACGCCGCCGATGAACTCCATCACCAGCACGCGCTGCGTGGAGAGCGAGCGGTCGACCTTCGGGGCGCGAATGCCGTGCGAGGCCAGCGTCCGCCGCATGCGCCGCATGCTCTGCTCCTCGACGCGATAGTCGATCTCCTCCTGCAGGATCTGTTCGAGCTCCCACAGGAATTCATCCCACCGGAAGAAGCGAAGGATGCCGCTGAAGCGGATCAGCGCCACTCCGGCGCGAATGACCCGCATGTCCTGCCGCAACAGCTCGGGAAGATTCGGCCGCTGGATCTTCACCACCAGCCGTTTGCCGGCGCGCGTGGCGAAGTGCACCTGGCCGATCGACGCCGCCGCCATCGGCTCCGCGTCGATCGATTCGAAGACCGTCTCGCACGGGCGGCCGAGCTCCCGCTCCAGCAACTCTTTCGCCGTCTCCCATGGAATCGACGTGGCGCGGTCCTGCATCCGCGCGAGCTCGCGACAGAGCTCGGCGGAGAAGACGTCGGGCCGCGTGGCGAGCAATTGACCGACCTTCGTCCACAACCCTCCCAACCGCTCGAGCAGCGCCCTCGTCTCCACCGCGCGCCGCGCCGCGGTGGAGCGGCCGCGGAGGAAGAGCGTCAGCATGCGCCAGGCGAAGGCGAGGATCAGGACGACGTTGCGCCGCGTCCGCCCGCGCGGGGTGTGCGCTTCACCAGGAACCGGCGCCGGACGGGGGACGCCGAGCGGTGTCGGAAAGCGCCACTCCTTCATGGCGCGGGAGCCGTCTGGCGGAGTGCGGCGTCGTCCTGGGTCGCGTAGAACGAGCTTTCGATCTGCAACGGCGGCCAGCCCTTCGCGTCCGAGAGCACGCGGAAGAGCCGCTCTCCATTCTCGATGGCGATCCGGTCGGCGACGTCATAGAGCTGCACCACCCGGCCATATCCGAGGCGGATGAGGCGCTCGTACAGGGCGAGGAGAATCGCTCCGCAGGTCGGGATCCGCGAGAGGCGGACGAGCACGTCCTCGAGCAATCCCGCTTCCTGCAGGACGGCGCGCCAGCTCGCCGCGCCGCCGACGGTGCGGTTCCGCAGGCGCGCCGACGCGGCGTTGCGCAGCTGCCGCTCGTAGAAGATCCGCACCCTCCCCTGCTCCAGCCCGTGCGACGCGATCCGTTCCGCGACGAGATCACCGACCAGACCGCGCAGCGCGTCGCGCTTGACCGCCGCGTTCGGGCAGCCGGCGAGGCGCGCCCGGGCGCTGTCGTACGCCGCCCAGTCCATGTTCTCGCCGACGGCCGATACGTCCGCGGCGCAGGAGAACGTCGTGCCGCAGCGCGGAGCCCGCCGCACTTCACGCAGCAGCGCCGGCGCGCCGTAGCTGTCGTAAAGAATCGTGCGGCGGAAGAACCCCATGTCGTTGACGAGAACAGCGAGGTCGCCGTCCCGGGCCGCCGCCGCGTCGAGCGTCCTGCGCTCGACCTCGGCCGGCCTGGTTCCGACGGCAAAATGCCCGGCGAAAATGACGGTACGGACCATGAGGATGGATTACCCCAGTTAAGGAGTGTCGTATCGCCCCAATTCCCTACCACCTGATATCCACCTATATACTTTGGCGATGCAGCCATGGCAGGTCGAGGCCGGCGCGCTTCCCGCGCGTGAGTGGGACGTGGCCATCGTCGGCGGAGGCCCGGCCGGCAGCCTGGCCGCGCTGCACGCCGCGCGGGGCGGACGTTCCGTCGTGCTCCTCGAGCGCGGCGAGTATCCGCGCGACAAGGTGTGCGGCGACGCGCTGATCCCGGACGCCCTCAACGCCCTTCGCCGCGCCGGCCTGTACGACGCCGTACGCAACGCCGCGCTGCCGGCGACGCGCTGCGTCCTCTATTCGCCGTCGCGCGCCGCGGCGGCGATCCAGGCGGAGTCGCTCATGATCAAACGACTGGAGCTCGATCAGCTGCTGGCCCACGCCGCCTCGGTCAGCGGAGCGACCATCGCCCGCGCCGACGTCGCCTCCGTGACCCAGCAGGATGAGCGCGTGGTGATCGGCATCGCCGCCTCCCCCCGCAACGTCGTGGCCCGCACCGCGGTCCTCGCCACCGGCGCCCATGTCTCGCTGCTCCGCCCCCTCGGCATGGTCCAGAAGAAGGAGCCGAGCGCCGTCGCGCTGCGCTGCTACGTCCGGTCACGCGCGCGCATCGACGACCTTCTCCTCTCCTTCGACAGCTCCGTCACGCCCGGTTACGCCTGGATCTTTCCGCTGCCGGGCGATGAGTACAACGTCGGCTGCGGCATCTTCGACTTCGAAGGCACGGACGGCGGCCGCCGCAATCTTCGCCGGATGTTCGACCGCTTCGTCACGCAGTTCCCGCCCGCCCGCGCCCTCTTCGACGGCGCGAGCAGCACCTCGCCGCTCAAAGGCGCGCCGTTGCGCTGCGGACTGCAGGGATCGACGACCTGGCTCCCGCCGAACGTCCTGGCCATCGGCGAAGCGGTCGGCACGACGTTCCCCTTCAACGGCGAAGGAATCGGCAAGGCGATGGAGACCGGCGAGATCGCCGCGTCGCTGCTCAACGAGGCCTTCGCCGCGCACGACCTCTCGCGCCTCGCCGAATTCCCCCGCCGCGTCGGCGCCCTGGCGTCGAAGTACGTCGGCTACAACATCGCCCAGCGCTGGTTCTCCTCGCCGCTGCTGATCGACATCTTCATCCGCCGCGCGCGCCGCAGCCGGTGGGTGAGCTCCGCGTTCGCAGGAATCGTGGCGGAGACGGTCGATCCGCGGGTGATGTTCTCGGTGCGCGGGATGATCAATACGATGCTGAGACGGTAGCGGCTATCGGTGCCCTGACGCCCGCCTCCGCGCGACATTGACCGTGATCGTCGCCGCGTCGCTGTCCACCGAGCCGCATGCGCCGGTCACCCGTGCCCAGAACTGCGTCGTCTGCGTCAGCACCGGGCTGGTGATCGACGCCCCCGATCCGACCGGCAATGTGGTGTCGCCCGTCGCGCCCTGGAACCACATGACCGAAGCGCCCGGGTCGCTGATGACGACGACCAGCGTGACCGTCGTACCGGCAGCGGCCTGCTGATCGTTCGGCTGCCCGATGATCTGCGGCGCTGGACAGGCGCCGTTCACCTGCACGACGGCGCTGTCCGCCGCGTTGCCGCACTGATTGGTGACGCGGCACCAGTAGCTGGTCGGCTGCGAAGGATTCACGAGGAGAGGATTGCCGGTGCCGACCTGGGTTCCCGAGCCGCTGACGGCTCCTTCGAACCAGCGGAAGGTGAACCCGCTGCCGCCGGTGGCGCTGATCGAAAGCTGCACGCCGCCGCTGACCACGTTGGCGTGTGGCGTGCCCGGATTCACGGCCGGGCAGTTCGCCGGGTTCACGGTCACCTGAGCGCTGTTGCTGTCCGCGGACGGCGCGCACTGGCCGGTGACGCGCACCCAGTACGACGTGCTCGCGGGCGGACTGACCGAGATCGTGGCGGTCGTTCCGCCGCTCACGGGACTCGATGTGTTTCCGCTCGCGCCGGTGTACCACTGGTAGTTGAGCGGCCCCGTTCCGGACGCGTTGACCGAGAGCTGGGCCGTCGCGCCGCTGGTGATCGTGGAGCCCGACGGCTGCTGTGTGATCGAGGGCGGGAGGCATGCCGGGCCGCTGCCGCTTCCGTAGACCGCGGCGAGCGCGCTCTTGTCCCACGTCTGGAGATGGCCGTTGAGTCCCGAAACGAGGATGTGATTCATCAGCGCGTGGCTGTCGCATTCGAGCGTCGCGTCGGTGGAGCAGGCGGCGTTCAGCAGGCGGTTCTGATCGGAGTGCCGGAACCCGAGCGTGTGGCCGAGCTCGTGCGTGATCACGCTCTGGAACTCGCCCGGCGCGAGCTGCGCGGTCGTGCAGTCGGCCAGTCCCTGGTTCATGCTCACGTCCGCTTCGAGCGTCGTGGCGAACGTCTCGCCGTGAAAGACGTGCGCTCCGGCGCCGAAGCCCGCCTTTTTCATGCCTCCCATCCCCAGCGCGCCGCCGTTCGTGCAGCTGAACGGCTGGAGGCCGGCGGAGGTGAGGTTCTTTTCGAACACGATGTTGTTCACGCCGTCCGCGGCGTCGAGGAACCCCTTCGTGTTCGCCGTCGCGCCGGAGAGCACGTAATGCGTGCCGCCGGCGTTCCAGGCGTTGAACGCGGCGTTGATCTGCGGCGTCCCGCTTCCCAGCGCGCCGGTTTCGGAATTCCCCTGGTTCCAGTTCACGGCGGACGGAAAGACGTTCCAGCGCGAGCCGACACCGCCGGTGTACTGGAGCATGTACGACGTCGCAGTGAACGCGGCGTCGGCGACCGGACGCAATCCGTCACTCGCCGATCTCGCGGGCGAAACGAAATAGTTCTCAGCGACCCCCTCGCCGCGTGCGACGCCGCGGACGTAATCGAGGAACCGCTCCGCCGACCGCGGCCGCTCCATATGGACGGCGCCATTCGGATCCCACCCCACCAGCTCGGACTCGTCGCGTACGAACAGTCCGTCGACGAAATGGAACGCGCCGAGTTGCAGGTCGTTGATGGCGAATGAGCCGTCCTCACGCCGGTAGAGAAAAAGGAGGACGCGCTCGCCATCGGTGAAGGATGGCGCTCCCGGCAACAGGCTCGCTTCATCGCCCAGCACTCCGCCCGGCACATGGAGCCGCACGAGAAATCCGGGATCGCCCTTGATCGCCTCTTCCAGCGCGACGTCGGTCACCGTCTCGATGCCGGATCCCGGAACTCTCTCGACATGCGACCGCAGCACGCGGCCGACGATGACCGCACTGGAGCGCTCGATCTCGAACCGGTCGGCCGGGACCACCCATGTGATCGCGCTCAGGGCCGGGGCGAGCAGAACGAGAAGCGCCGGAAGAAGCCTGCCTGAACGGATCACCTTCGGCAACATCGGTCCGCGGCCTGCGATCCGCGGTAACGGGGGTCACACGCGCAACACAATGGAGGGGTGCGGACGTCTCGTCCGCACGGCCGGCGCAGATGAGCGGACGAGACGTCCGCTCCCCTCTTTTGAGACGGCCTGCACGCTGCGACACAAGCAGACGGAACCGGTCTTGCACGGGAATCAACCCATGAAATGGACTGGGATCTACCTTGTCGGCTACATCATCATGCTCGGCGGCGTCATCGCGGCGCTCTGGAAGAGCGGCTTTCTGGAACGGATCGGCACGGCCTGGACGATCATCGGCGTGGTGATCGCCATCGGCATCGGGATCATGATCGCCGTGGCCAACAGCGGGAAGAAAGAGTCGATCAACATCGAGAGATGACCGGGATCGGGGCGACTCCGGGGCGGCGGCTGCGCTGATGCAAGATGTCTCGCTGATTTCAATGAAATCGCGATAGACTTCGGCAAATCCGTAGCTAATTGCCGTCAACCGCGTGCCCTCTTCCCGCGCAAGGCACGCTCGCCGTTCACGCCGCATTTACCGGAGGGGAAATCGTGCCTGCCCTGAAGCGAACTGCCGTCCTCCTGCTCGTCGCCTGCTTCGCCGCCTCCGCCCTCGCCGCTCCGCCGCCACCCATCAAGATTCTCCCGAAACCGCCCCAGGACCTCCCCACCCGCACCGCTTCGCAGACTGACCTGGCGGTATTCGCGTGGCAGGAGTTCCTCGCCCTCAACTGGAAGGCCGCGGTCGACGCGCAACACCCGCCGAGCCCCACCAATCAGCGCGGGACGCCCGACATGACGTGGAGCCACAGCAAACCGGTACCGAAGTATCCGAATCCACTGGTCTGGCAGACGTACGCGCAGACCACCGAGCTCCGTCCCAACAGCCCGCTCACGATCCCCTGGGCGAACCTCGGTCTGCCCAAATACAGCTACGCCACCGTCCCGGTGCCGGGGAACGGCGCGTTCAATCTCTGGAACAACCTCGACGAGGACAACGAGATCGGCTCGTGCGACATCTACGGCCAGTACGCGAACCAGAAGAGCCCGAAAGACCTCGTGCTCTTTCAGGTGAAAGTGAACCGCGACGACTACGAGTACATCCGCACGACCTTCGGCGCCACCCAGAACATCGGCCCGCCGGCGACTCCGCCCAACGCTCCCTGTCCGAACGGCGCTCTCCTCTGCCAGGCGGCCGCGAATACGGTGAGCAACATCAAGACCCCGCCGTATGCCTACTATCCGAACGCGACCTCCACGTGCAAATGCCCGAATTCCGCGATCTGTCTTCCGTGCGGCGTACTGCCGGCGCCGAACGTCGCCGGGGTCGAGGGAACGATCGAGGTGAAATCGGCGTGGCGCCGCCTGCTGCCGACGGAGAACGCCTCGCGCTTCTACACGACGAAGGCGATCTATTACGACGTCAACAGCAACAAACAGATCGCTTACTACAACGACACATTCGCCCTCGTCGGCATGCACATCATCCACAAGACGACGAATTTCCCCGATTTCGTTTTCGCCACGTTCGAACAGGTCGACGTCGAAAAGTCGGGATCGGATTACGTCCTGCTCGTCCAGGGCGCCTCGATGCCGACGGAAACCGGCCCGCCCGTCCCCATCCAGCGGCAGACCACGCAGACCAACCGCACGCAATTGCATCCCGTACCGGCGCCGCTCGACGCGGTCACGAAGCAGATACGCGCGCAGCTGGTGGCCATGAACCCGAGCTCGGTCTGGCAGTATTACCGCCTGACCGGCGTCTATGGCCCGTCGACGGACGTCCCGTCGAATCCCACCGGTTCGGCGCCCAATGCCACCCAGAACTGCATCAATAATCAGGATCCGACCCTCGCCACGAACACGAATCCGAATTACTACATGGCCAACTTCATGGTGGAGTCGGATCCCTTCCTCAACAACTTCACCGGGCCGGGATTCGGCAACCAGGGAAATACGATTTTCACCGGCGGTTGCCAGAACACCGTCTACGCGAACGCGATCTATAACAACGGCGGCTGCAAGGGGTGCCACGGCGTGGCCCAGACCGCGTTCGGCACCGATTTCAGCTTCCTCCTCGACTTCGGCAACAACAAGCCCTCCATCCAGCCGGCCACGATCCATTACGTCCCGCCGGCGGTGAACGCCGCGAAGGTCAAGCTCAAGCACTACCTCGACGCGGTCGGCCTCCAGCCCTGACGCCCGCGGCGCCGGACGGATTTCGTCCGGCGCCGCAATTCGCGGAGGAAAACATGCAACAGAGTGACGGCACGCGGTATCAGCACGTTCAGGAGATCCTTCGCAACGCCGCCGGTGGCGCCCATCCGAATCACGCCGGCCTCGGCGCGTTCTGGGAACTGCCGCGCGATCAGTTCGTCGAACTGACGATTTACGGGGTCGAGCTGATTCCGAAGGCGCTGCGCGGACCGGGCGGCGGCGCTTCGAGCGCGAGCGCCGATCACTGTTGCGGCGAGGAATCGCAAGCGCCGGCGAGCGCCGACGCCTGCGCGCCCGATCCACCCTCACCGCGGACCGCGGGCTTGATCAAGGCACTGCGCGGTGAAGCGCCGTTCGACGGCTCGCATTTCCCGCGCATGCCGATGGGTCAACCGCCTGTCGCCGACGGCGACATCGCGTACATCGAGCGGTGGATCGCCGACGGTTGTCCCGAAGAGTCGCACGAACCGGCGGCGGCGGTGTCGATCGCCCGCGCCACGGGGGCCGAGTCGTTCCCCCGCCATCCGCAGCCGAATTCCTTCTTCCATGAGACCGGACAGAAGAAGGTGCGCAAGAACATCGAAAGTCTTACATCCGACGAGCTCTATGCGTTGCGCTGCGTCTTCGCGAAATTGCAGGAGCGGAGCGCGAACAACGCGTTCGACCAGACGGGCTATTCGTACTGGGCCGACATCCACGGCTTCGGCTGCCAGCATGGCTGGGAGCAGTTCCTGACGTGGCATCGCGCGTACATGTACGAATTCGAGAAGCTGCTGCAGGACGTCATCCCCGCCGTCACGCTCCCGTATTGGGACTGGACGATGTCGATCTACAAGAACGGCACGACCGGCGAGATCCCCGACGCATTCAAGGAAAATCCGGTGGGCGGGAAATCGGGATTCGCCGTCAATCCATTGTGGGACGCGAACCGTTATCCCGGCCAATACCCCACCGGCGATACGCTGCCCGGCACGTTCCATCATCACTATCCGACCGAGACGGACATCGAGGAGATCCAGGCCATCGACAACTGGCTCGATTATGGCGGCGGCGCCCAGTCCAATCAGGCCTTCGGCGCGCTCTCGATGAATCCGCACAATACGATCCACATCTATTGCGGCGGCACCGGGACGAGCGCGAATCCGACGTGGAGCGACATGTTCAACAACCTGACTGCCGCTTACGACCCGATCTTCTGGATCCATCACACGAACATCGACCGTCTCTGGTCGGAATGGCAGCGCCACAATCCGGGCGCCGATCCGGATGATCTGGACGACGTCCTCGCGCCGTTCCGCTACCGGGTCCGCGACACGCTGAACATCGCCAACTTCGGCTACACGTACGCCAATGACGCGCACGTCTTCCCGACGGCGACCACCTCGTCGATCAGCCGCTTCAATGCCGAGGGGACGCCGGTGCCGGAGCGGTTCGTCGAGCACGACATGCGCGTCATCGTGAAAGTCCATGCGATGCGGCAGCCGGTGAAATCGTTTTACGTTCACCTTTTCCTCAATCAGCCCGACGCGAACGCGCAGACGCCGATCACCGGCAATCCGAATTACGCCGGCTATGCGGGCGTGTTCGGCCATGGCCCCTGCGTCGGCCTGCCCGGTCATTGCGATCCGCCGCCGGGACCGCGCGGGAAATTCGACCTGCGCGGACGGCATCACATGACGCCGTTCAACCTCCGCTTCCACGCCACGAAGGCGGCCCAGCGACTGGTGCAGGCCGGCGCGACGTCGCTGCAGGTGACGCTGGTGCCGGTCACGCCGGACGGCCAGCCGGTGACCGACGACTTCCGCTTCCAGGGCGTCTCGATCGAGTTCAAGGACTGATCATGAATGCGACCTACAAGATTCACCCGGCCATCGGCATCGCACGCCTCGGCAACAGTCCGACCGATTTCTATCTCGCCCCCGAGTCATGCGGCGCGTTGCCCATCGACGTCGATCCGAGCGGACGCATTCCCCTCGTCAACGGCCAGGAGCAACCGATCACCACGTTCCGCGACGCGAACAACCTGGTGAAGCGCCAGGCGGCGCGGTTCCGCGTCTACATTTACGACGATCAGTCGCCGCAGGGACGCCCCATTACGGTCGGCGCGCAGCCGAACGGCGCGGGCGGCGATCACATCGAAGGCGTCGGCACGCGCGGACAACTGGTCGACATCCAGTGGACCGTCTACCTGGCGAACAAAAAATCGAGCTGGTACGAGTGGCACGAGCTGCAGGGCGAGCATGGCTATGATCCGGGAGCGCCGGTACGCAACGCCGACGTCACCGGCGACACGGACCGGTTGAAACTGATCATCGATCCCGGTCCGCAGACGATCTCCGGCACCGGCTCGCGCGCCGAATTCGCGAAAGGAAAGAATCCGTTCGCCGCGCAAAGCTTCCCGCCGCCGCTCAATCCGAACAGCATCGACTCCCTCGGCGAGATCCGCACCTACGACGACCACTCGCTCTTCGTCCTCGGCGGCTTCGGCAACTCCGGCACCAGCAAGAGCGGTCCCGGCGAGCCGCAGACGCACGACTACGCGAACAACGACGGCTGGTACGACGACATCTCCGACGGCCCCGTCGTGGCCACGCTCGTCTACTGGAACGAACAGGACCAGACGCTGAGCTACGTGCAAGCCGTCGGCGCGTGGGTCATGGTCGGCTATCCCCGCGTCGTGCCGCAGATCCCCGACATCGTGACGATGGACGACCTGCTGTACGACATGTACGTCCGCAAGTTCAATTACGCGCCGTATCTCTATGGCGAAGCCGAAGCGGCCGCGCAGATTCCGCCGACGGGACACGGAACGCGCGTGCAGCGCAGGGATTCGGGACCGGCCGATCAACCGAAGGCCTGCGACGATCCGATCGCGCCGGCGAAGATGTTCAATCCCGAATACTTTCCGTACTGGGACACGGAGATCTATCCGATCCTTTCGCGCCCCTATCTCTATGGATTCACCGTGGCCATCCTCGGCACGAGCGATCCGCACGAGATCGGCGCCAGCGGCTACTTCAACATGGCGCAGATCTCGGTGCCGCCGTCGGGCGGGAACGATCCCTATCTCCGGCAGCGGCAGTTCATCTACAGCATGCTGCGGCAGCCGGGCGAAGAGAACGAGCTGACGACGGAGATTCCGATGCACACGCCCGGAATGCTGCCGCTCGAGCTGCCGAAGATGCCGCTGCTGAATGGCGACAATCCGCTCACGAACACCGTCGTATCGAAGTTTTTCCGCCTGACCGATACGCAGCTGTTTCTATTGAAGCAGTGGGCGGACGGGAAATTCATCGGCGGCAATCTTCCGAACGGCTCGCCTCCGATCGGGCCGCCGCCCGATGGTCCCGGTGTCGCGCTCGATCGCGGCGTGCTGTCGAATTGCCTCGGCGGCGCGTTTTGTCCCGGCGCGGAGCTGACCTGGTTCATCCGGAACTGCAGGCTGTTCGACGTGAAGATGAAGGACGGCGTGATCACGAACGGCCTCTATCGCATCCGCCACAATCTCTCCATCGGACCGAACGCCACCTCCGAAAGCGTCGGCGACACCCTCGGCATCAATTACTTCACCGTGAACGGCCTCACGCTCGGCGAAGACCTGAGCAAGGGCCTCGAGCCGGGCGACCTGACCAAGCGCAACGCCGTGCCGTGGCAGTGCGACTTCAACGAATGCACGACCAATCCGACCGACGTCACGTACGACGGCTGGAACGTGATCAACCTGCCGCAGAAACAGCGGCTGACGTACGGCGTCGTCTGGTGGCCGGCGCATCGTCCGCTGCAGGTCACGGTCGCGGCCGATCCCGCCAACCCGGGCAACGGCGGTCCGGCACGCGACTGGGCCGAGCCGATCCCGGAGACCGATCAGGGCGACACGATGATGGTCTCGCTCTGGAACCAGCTCGGGTTCCTGATGAACTTCGGGACCTACGCCCAACCGAATTTCGTCGAAGTGGAACGGCTGCTTCCCCGTCAGAACTGAAGGAGGAAAACGACATGAGCGACGGTCCCGGCAACTCCTTCACCAATCCGATCATCGGACGCTGGCGCTACCGCAGCTTCCTCCCCGAACCGGCCGACGTGCCGTTCGGCAACCTCGAGTTCGGCGACGGCGTGCTGCGATTCGCGCCCGCGCCGATGCAATCGATCACCGGCCGCATCGGCGGTCCGGGATGGCAGCTGATGCTGCAGGGATCGATGACGTACGGCAATCCGTTCACGCTGCGCTTCCAGGGCAAAGGACTCGTCGGCGGCGAGCAGTGGATCTACGACTACGAGGGCTATCTGGCCCGCCCCTGGCCGAACGGCGTGGGGCAGATCCCGGCCATCACCGGGACCATCGTGCGGACGATTCCGCACTCGGATGGCAACGGCGGCATCGCGCCAGCCGGCTACGTCGCACCGTTCACCGCGATCTGGATCGACGCCAACTACGACGCACCGTAACGTGTCAAACGATCCGCACGACGCCTTCGCGTATGAGCGCCTGAAGCGCCAGGACGATGGCGTCGTCGCCGTGCTCCGAGCCGGCCCGAAACGCCGCGACGATCTCGTGCGCCGGCCGCGGCGGCGCGCACGCGGCGCAGAGCGCGCGCAACTCGGCGACGCTCCAGCGCGGCTCGGCGAGCGCGAGACGCTCGTCAGTGAACGCGTTCCCGTCGAACGCGATGATCGAGCGCGGGTCGAGCGTCAATCGCCGCTGCCGTCGCGACCAGAAGAGCGACTGCGGCCAGCGTTTCTCGACCGCGTAGAACGTCGCACGCGCGGCGAGGTACTCGTCGAACGCCGCCCACACGGTGCGCTCGTATTCTTCGAAGTCGTCGTTCGCGATCGCCCACGCCGCAACCTCGGCCGAGGCGAGTGCCTTGTGGATGCCCTGCGAGGAGAGCGGATCGTAGGCCGACGCGGCATCGCCGACCGCGAGCCAGCGGTCGCCGGTCACGCGATCGAGGATGGTCGATCCGGCAGCCTGTGCCGACAACGGCTGCACGAGCGGGCCGGCGGCGTGAGCGCCGGCGTGACGCGTCTCGCGCAGACGCTGCGTCCAGATCGCGGGATCGCGCATTCGCTCTTCGCGGATGATGTCGGCGTCGCTCATGAACGCGACGGCGACGCGGCCTCCGGGAATGGGCGCGGCGTACCACCATCCATCGCGCACCGCCTCGATGATGGTGAACGAATCCGCGGCTGGATCGCCCGTATCGATGACGCCGAAGATGCCGGTCAGCTGATCGAAGGCACGCCTGCGGACACCGAGGCGACGGGCCACGCTCGCGCGACGTCCGGTGGCGTCGGCGACGATCGCGCAGTCGATGCGGGCGCCGGAGCGCGTCGTGATCCGCCAGCCGTCCGTCGTCTGTTCGATGCCGGCGATGCGCTCGCCTGTCAGCACCGTCGCGCCGCGGCGTTCGGCCTCCATGGCCAGCATCCGATCGAATTTACCGCGGTCCAGATGCCAGCCGTTGCCGCGCGGCGAGACGAAGAAGTCATTGGCCTGCAGCTGGTCCGATCCCCACGCCGACGCGACTCCGTGCGACGTCACATGGGCGTCCTGGACAAAGCGCTCCCACACTCCGAGGCGTTCGATGAGCGGACGCGATGCCGGTTGCAGCGTTTCACCCGCGCGGATCGCCGAATAATCCGAGCTCTCGATGACGATCGCGCCGCGGCCCTGGCTCACCACGCCGATCGCCAGGGCCGTGCCGGCCGGTCCGCCGCCGACAATCGCCACATCCATCCGCATCGGTGCATGTTGCCATGAGCGCACGCACCGTTGTCGCCGCGACCCTTCCCGCGATTGCCGCAGCGCTGGTCCCGAAGTGTCCGTTGTGCGTGATCGCCATCGCCGGCAGCATCGGACTGGAATTACCGCTCAACATTCCTTCGCCGTTGCCGCTGATGATGTTGTTCGTCGCCATCTCGCTCACCCTCATTCTCCGCGCCGCGCGCCGCAATGATCGCGTCATCGGCGCGGTGCTCGCGTGCGCGGCGGCGGCGCTCCTGATCGCGCAACGCGTCTTTGCGATGCCGGGCGTCTGGGGCCACGCGGCGGTTGTCCTTCTCGTCGTTTCCGCGATGCTGACGCGGAACGCGAAAAAGGAGTGCGGACGTCTCCGTCCGCACAGTGCGGACGAGACGTCCGCACCCCTCCAAACGAGCGTGAGACACTAGGTCGCCTATGACCTTCCGCCGGCTCGTGGCGTACACGTTCGTGTGCCTCGCCGCAGTGCTGCGGGCCGGCGCCGCGGACACCGCGCAACTGCAGGCTCGCGCGAAGCTCCTGAGCCGCCACGCCTCGGCGCTGATCACCGAGGGAAAGGCGATCGAAGCGGAGCAGGAGTTCGGCAACGTCGCCGCGCTGGCCAGGCAGGCCCACGATCCGGCGCTGGAGGCGGAAGCGATCGGCAGCATCGGCGACCTCCAGTACAACCGGGGAGCGATGGCCGACGCGCTGACGAACCTCCAGCTGGCGTATCGGCTGTGGGTGCGGCTCGGCAATGAAAAGGGACGGCTCGACGCGCTCTCCATGATCGCCAACGTCTATGCCGACGGGCACGTCGCGCAGTACGACCGCGCCATCGAGTACTACCGCCAGCTCCTCGTCGGATACGAGCAACATGGCCGGCCGAGCGACGTCGCCGACACGCTGTTCAACATCGCCGCCACGTTCCAGACGAAAGGCGATCTCGCCGCCGCGGAGCTGCACTACCGCCGCGCGCTGGCGAGTTTTCAGAAGCTGGGACGGCCGCAGGACGTCGCGTACACGAAAAACGCGCTCGGCCTGGCGCTGGTGAAGCAGGGACGGGCCGCCGAATCGTTGCAGCTGCTCGACGCGGCTGTGACTTACTTCGATCGTACCCATGACGTGCCGAACGCCGCGACGGCGCGGCAGTACCGCGGCATGGCCTATCGCATGGTGGGACGTCCGGCCGAGGCGTTGACCGAGCTGGAAAAGGCGCGGCGATTCTTCGAGCAGAACAACAACGTTCGCTTCCTGCAGAAGAACGTGGAGGCGACCGCGCTCGCCTACGCCCAGCTCGGCGATTGGAAGAAGGCGTACGAAGCAAGGGCGCGCCAGGCGTCGCTCGAGCAGCAGCTGGCCGACATGCGGCGCGACGAGCTCGCGTCGCGGCTGCGCGTGGCGTTCGACACCGAGAAAAAAGATCGCGAGAATCGCGCGCTCGCCCGCGAGAACGCGCTGCGCGCGACGGCGCTGCGCGAGGCCGAGCGGAGCCGGATGCTGCAGATCGCCGTCAGCGCATTGACCGCGCTCCTGGCCATCGCCATGGCCATCCTCTTCTGGCGGCAGGTGGTGAACACCCGCCGCATGCGCGCCATGGCCATGACCGACGAGCTCACCCGCCTCCCCAACCGCCGCCACATCCTCGTCGCCGCGGAGATCGCATGCGATGCGGCGAAACGCGACGGGCGCATCGCCGCCGTCATCGTCCTCGACATCGATCGCTTCAAACGGATCAACGATACGTACGGTCACGCCGCCGGAGACGCCGTGCTGCGGAACGTGGCCCACGCCTGCCGCTCCGAGCTCCGCGGCGGCGACCAGATCGGCCGCATCGGCGGCGAGGAGTTCCTCGTCGTCCTCCCGTCCGCCACCGCGCAGCAGGCGGGCGAGATCGCCGAGCGCCTCCGCCTGGCGGTCGAGCGCCTCGATCTCTCCGCCGTCGCTCCCGACCTCCGCGCCACCATCAGCCTCGGCGTCTGGCTGGCGAGCGAATACGACTCCAGCGCCGCCATCGCCGCCGCCGATTCGATGCTCTACCGGGCGAAGGAGAGCGGCAGGAATCGGGTGGTGATGGAAGCGGCAACCGGATGACCTGAAACGTTTCCCCGCCACCAGCATCGAAGGAGAAAACAATGAGCCTTCGAAGCACGCGGTGGATCTGGATCATCCTTGCGCTGTTCATCGGCGTCGTGGCCATCTTCGGCTGGCCGTGGATCGCACTCGCGTATTACGCCGCCACCTATCCGGTGACGCGGTCGGGTGACGCCGCCAATGTCGTGATCGACGGCTCGTTCACCTTCGCCACACTCGGCGAACGCGGAATCGAAGCGGTCGACACCGCCACGGGGAAAGTCCTGGCGATCGTTCCTCCTCCGAACGCCGGCGGTAGCGTCGACGATCTCGCCGTCGCCGATCACTTTCTGTTCGCGCTCGACGCCCGTCCGCCCGGCCATCTGAGCGTCTTCTCGCTGGCGAATTCTCCGAAGCTCGCGCTCGCATCCGCCCCGATCGAGGTCGCGGTCGGACCGTTCTCCGGTGTCTCCGCCGGCGGAGGACGGGTGATCGTCTCCGGCGGGACGTCGCTCCTGTCGCTCCGTTCCTATGACGCCGGCGGAAAGCTCGGCCCACTCGCCGCGACGATCGATTGCGGCCGCGGACAGCCCGACGTCCTCATGAGTCCCGACGGCAATCGCGCATTCGTCTCCACGCACCGCTGGGGACCATATTTCGCATTGACCACGCTCCGAGTAACCGGTTCGGCGCCGTACCTGGCGAAGAGCGGCACTCTGAAACTCGACACGTACGGCTTCACCGCCGGCGGCGCGAAGCCGGCAAACTTCCCGCTCGAAACGGCGCTCGACGGAAACGTTCTTCTCGTCGCCACCCTGCGCGGACTGACGACCGTGTCGGTGGCCGATCCCGACCGGCCCGCGCTCCTGGCCAATCTCGAGATCGGCGTCAAAGGAGTGAATGTCGACGTTCGCCATCATCTGGCCGCCATCGTCGGATCTTCGCCGCGGCCGATGCTGGTACTCGTCGACGTCAGCTCTCCCTCCTCACCGCGCGTCGTGCGCTCGATTCCTCTTCCCGCTGACAGCACTCCCACCGGCGTCGCGATCGGCACTGCGCGCGTGATCGTCGCCGCCGGCCGGCGCGGTGTCCTGCAATTTCCTCTGTGAACAAACGGCAATCACGAAATGGAGAAAAGAATGAAAAAGGCAATCGTTTCCCTCCCGGTCATGCTCTTCCTCGTCTGGACCTTCGGCTGTCAGAAAACAGAGACGCCCGCGGCCGACACCGCGCCGGCAGCGTCGGCTGCAGCGCCGGCCGCGATGGCGGACAGCGCCCGGTATTCAGTCACGTTCACGCGCTTGTGGACGAAGCAGAGCCACCCCTTCGAATATCCGGAAGAAGGCGTGCTCACCGGACCGCATCTCTCCGGCCTGATCGGAGCGACGCACGCCGACGGTTACGCGATCTTCAAGGAAGGAACGCCTCCCACTCCGGGGCTTGAGAAACTCTCCGAGGAGGGGAAGCACAGTCCTCTCGATCAGGAGATCAAGGATGCGATCGCCGCGGGCAAGGCGGGCGCGTTGTTCGAGACGGGACCGATCCGCGACGCCGCGAAAACCGAGACGGTGAACGTCACGGTCACCAGCAAGTTCCCGATGGTCTCGGCCGTGGCGATGATCGCGCCGAGTCCCGACTGGTTCGCCGGCGTGGCCGACGTGAACCTGATGGAAGACGGCAAATGGGTCGGCAGCAAGAGCGTCGACCTGTCCGCCTACGACTCCGGCGGCGACGACGGGACGACCTACAAGGCCGCCGACATCGACACCAATCCGAAGAAGCCGACCACGCAGGCCGCCACTCCGCACTTCGTGATCAACGGAAGCAGGCCGCCGGTGGCGCGCCTCACATTCACAAAGCTGTAGCGGCGTACTTTCTCGAACGGCGGCGGCTCGCCCGGGCCGCCGTCGTCTTCTCCAGCATCGCCTGCACCCGCGCCACCACCTCCGCGAGAACGAACGGCTTGCTGAGAAAGCCTGCGGCCCCCGCCGCCAGCGCCCGCGTCATTTGAACCGGGTCGGCGCTGAGCACGAGGATCACGGCCCTCTCCCCCTTCGCCAGCTCTTCCATCACCTGGAAGCCGTTCATGTGCGGCATCTGGAGATCGAGGATGATCAGGTCGTAGTGATCCCGGCGATGAAGGGCGCAGACCTGCGACGGCTCGGTGGTCGAAGAAACGCCGACGTAGCCGGCGCGGCGAAGCACGAATTCGAGCAGGCGGAGATTGGACTGCTGGTCGTCGACGATCAGGATCCCCGCGCCGAGAACCTCAAGCGACGCGGGCATGACGCTCCGCGGAGATCTCCAGCGCCACGTTCAGCGTGTCCATGAACGCCCCGACCTTGATCGGCTTCGTCAGATAGCGGAAGAACCCCGCCTCCAGTCCCTTCTCGATGTCGCGCGGGATGGCGTTCGCGCTGAGGGCGATGACCGGGATGTGCGCCGTCGACTTGTCTTCGCTGAGGATCCTGAGGGCCTCGATGCCGCTGATGCCGGGGAGGTTGATGTCCATCAGGATCACGTCCGGCTGACAGGTACGCGCAATCTCCACGCCGCGATTGCCGTCGATCGCGCTCAGGAGGCGCAGGTCGTGCCGGCGGGCGATCAGCTTCTCCACCAGCTTCAGGTTCGCCGGATTGTCCTCCACGTACAGGAGGGTGCGTCGATGAGTGCCGGCCGGCACGATCGCTTCGACCACCGCCGCCTCGACCTTGCTCATGGGAAGCGCAAGCGGAGCGGTGGAGAGCAGCTCCACCCAGAAGACGCTCCCCGTCCCCACCGCGCTCTCCACGCCGATCACGCCATCCATCAGTTCGACCAGGCGCTTGCTGACCACGAGGCCGATGCCGGTTCCTTCTTCCCCTTTTCCGGCCTGGCCGAGCCGGTTGAACGGCTCGAAGAGCTGGGCCAGCTTTTCCGGCGGCAATCCCGGACCGGTGTCCGTGACGGTGACGCGGACATGGCCCGCCGTTTTCGAGGCGCAGCAGTCGACGACGACCGAGCCTCCCACCTCGTTGTACTTGATGGCATTGGTCAACAGGTTGATCAACACCTGTTTGATGCGCGTCCGGTCGGCCCTGACCGAATGAGGCTCAAACAGGTGTTGAAAGGTCATGTTGATGCCGCGCCGCTGCGCCAGCGGCTCGATCATCGACTGGCACTCGAGCATGATCTCGGTCAGCGACACCGGCTCGAGCGACATCGACAGCTTGCCCGATTCGATGACCGCAAGATCGAGGATCTCATTGATCAGGTCGAGCAGGTACCAGCCGGCGTGCAGGATCTGGGCGATGCTTTCCGCCTGGGCCGGCGTGGCGGGCGGCACATCGGATTCCAGCAGCTGGGCGAACCCGAGGATCGCGTTGAGCGGCGAGCGGAGCTCGTGGCTCATGCTGGAGAGGAAGTCGGACTTGGCCAGGTTCGCCTTCTCGGCGATGGCGCGCGCGTTGGTCAGGATCGCTTCGACCTTGTTGCGCTCCGTCAGGTCGCGGGTCAGCTTGGCGAAGCCGCGAAGACTGCCGGCCTGATCGCGAATGGCGGTGAAGACGACGTTGGCCCAGAAGGTCGAGCCGTCCTTGCGCACGCGCCAGCCCTCGTCTTCGTATCGTCCGTTGAGCGCGGCGAGATCGAGATCGTGCTGCGGCTTCCCGGACTGCACGTCGTCCTGCAGATAGAACCGGGCGAAGTGCGCCCCGACGATCTCCTCGGTGACGTAACCCTTGATCCGTTCCGCTCCCGTGTTCCAGCTGACGACGTGTCCTTCCGGATCGAGCATGACGATGGCGTAATCGGAAACGCTTTCCACCATCAACCGGAAGCTCTCCTCGGTCCAGCGCAGCGTTTCCTCGACATGCTTGCGGGCGCTGTTGTCGGTGCCGATGAGCAGGTAGCCGATGATCGCCGCCTTGTCGTCGCGCAGCGCCGTCACCGAAACGATGGCCGGGAAGCGGCTGCCGTCCTTGCGGATGTAGGTCAATTCGTAGATGTCTTCGATGCCGCGCGAAGCCTTGAACGCGAGCGCGGCGAAACCGGGAGTGATGGTGGTGCCGAGCTCGCGGCTCAACGCGGCTGCGCGGGCGATGACCTCCTGGGGATCGGAGATCTCGGCCGGCGTGATCTTGTCGAGCACGTCGGCGGCGGTATAGCCGAGCATGCGCTCCGCGCCGACGTTGAAGAGCTGAATGACGCCCTTCTCGTCGGTGGCGATGCTCGAGAAGTTGGCGCTGTTGAAGATGGCGTTCTGGAGCGCGCCGGTCTTGAGCAGCGTTTCTTTCCGGCGCGTCTCGGTGGAAACGGCATCATTTGCCGCCTTCGCCCTCGTCTGACGAGAAGCTCTGGCGATCGGAAGCCGAACCTTTGCCACGGGTGCAGTCATAGCTCTTCTCTCTGTTCCGACACGAACCGCGTTCGCCGGTGGTCGCACCACCAAACGTGTCGCACGCGTTTTTGGGGGGAAACATCGAAGAGGAGAAGCAACCCGTGTGCCGCCCGGCGTACGGTGCTCGGCATGCCGCACCATCAAAAGAGGGGAGCGGACGTCTCGTCCGCTCATATTGGCGCAATGGAAGCCGGCGAACGGCGCCGGCCGTGCGGACGAGACGTCCGCACCCCTCGCGCTCAAGGCCCGCCGCGATCACGGACCGCGCTATTCAGCTCCGTGATCGCATTCAGCGCCTGGCACTACACACGGCGCGTATCCTGATGCGGTGAAGGATCTCCACGCCGCAGAGTGGGAAGAGCTCGCCCGCCGCGAGGCGTACTTTCCGGTTCTCACGCACAATGGAGCCGTCGAGGCGCGCAGCAACAACGTCGCGACCGACGCCTTCTTCGAGACCGGCGAGGCGGACGTCGCGGCCCTCATTGCGGCGATCGCATCCCTTCTCGGCCGCGAGCCGGCGCTCACGTCATCGCTCGATTTCGGGTGCGGCGCCGGCCGCCTGACCATTCCCCTCGCGCGACGCTCGACGACCACCGTCGCCTGCGATATCGCGCCGACCATGCTCGCGCACGCGGCCGCGAACGTTCAGCAGGCCGGACTCCGGAACGTGACGTTCGTCGGACTCGACGAACTGGCGAATCAGCCCGCCGGCCGGTTCGATTTCGTCTGCTCGCTTCTCGTGCTTCAGTACATACCGCCTGCGGCCGGATCCACGATCATTCGCAAGCTTCTGAACCTGCTCGCTCCCGCCGGCATCGCCGCCCTGCACGTGGTTTTCGCGAAGCCCGATCCGCGATCGCGATTCATGCGGCGCGTAATGACCCTCCGGCCTCATTCCGAATACACCAGGACGAACGTCTACGACGAGGAGGCCGTCGGCCGGGAGATCGCGGCGGCCGGGGCGCGCCTGATCGGTCGATTGCCGATCCGTCACGATGGCGCGGTCGGCGCGGTTCTGATCATCGGGAAACCGGGCGTCTGAATCGCGACAGCAGGTACCACACGATCGCGCCGATCGCGGCGAACGACATGTCTTTGTGTGCGTCCCAGATATCGCCCTGCTCTCCATTGTAGGCACCGGCATCTCCGGGGGACAGCACCATGGTCAGACCCCACTCGAAGAGCTCGTAAAGCATGCTGGACGCCAATACGAATTCGATGGCGAAGTAACGCGACACGCCGTCCGGCACATTGAGATATCGGGTTTGTACTTCCCGAAAGGGACGCGGCGCGAGCAGCCCGAACGCGAAGTGGACGAGGCGGTCATAGTGGTTGCGGCGCAGACCAGGCAGCCGGGCCAGACTCACACCGAACAGGCGCTCCGACCATTCATCATAAGGAACGTATGAGTAGATATAGCGGGCGCCGAGCACATGGAGCAGCATGAAGGCCACGACACAGGCGAACGTCCCGTCCGTCACGGGATAGCGGCGGACCAGCAGAGGCAACACCACGATGACGAACGCCGTGGGGAAATGCTGCAGCAGCAGCTGGCGCGGAAACGGAGGATGGACGCAGCTGACACCCGTCGCGAAGACGAGCAGCAGCCACAAAAACGTCTGGTTCCGGGATAGCGATCCGAGCCCCATAAACCTATCGAAGCCAGCGGAGCATGTGCGGAAACGGCGGAACTCCTCGGGCAACCGCATTCCTGGCGTCTACCGCCATTCCAAACCGCTGAAGAAGCGGCACCCCGATGTAGTTTCCAGCCGCGAACAGATCGACCAGTCCGTCGCCGAATCCGTCGTAACTGGCGGGATAGAAAACCAGCGACGGATCGAGTCCGAGATGCACGGCCGCCGCATAGGACCACCCGAGCGTCGACAGCTCCTCCCCACCGGAAGGGTTCAGCCGCAGCGCCGGCCGAACGGAAGGAGCGCTCATCGCGATATGTCCCGCTTCGTGAAGGATGTCGCCCGGATAAACGACCCGCGATTCGTCGATGAGGATCGCGCCATGCTGGATGTCGAGACCGGGAAAATTCGCAGGCAGCAGAGACGACGCGGCGTGAACCTCGATGCCAATGCCCCTCACAAAGTTCGTGAGCTCCTGGATGAGAGGGCTGCTGAACACGGCCGTAGTGTATCGCCTCAATGAAATGTTTCGGACGCGGTTGCTGGTCCGCCGCAAGCGTCAGGATCGCCACCTGCGCAGGCCCGTGAAAGTAGAGTGCGAATCAGTCCGGGCGGGTAAGAACCGAGCTTGCCGCTTTCTAAATGTTTCGCGAGCACGCGACACGGAAATCCTCCAACCTTGTTACACGCATTCTCCAGATACGCGCGCCCTTCTGCGAGCGTGGGTGGCGTAGTGGATTCGAGCATGACCCGGCCGACCATGCCGCAGGCAAACGGTTCCTTCGCCGCGCATGCCTTCTCGAACACTCGTCGAGCGCACGTTAATTGTCGCGCGGAGTGCTTGTTCGCCCAGAGACCGGCCGCGTAGTTCGTGCACGCGTTCGCGGCGCCGAGAAGACAGGCCCGGCGATAAAAGCGATCGGCTTCCTCGATCATCAGGGGATCGCGTTCGGCCGCAGAAGCCAGCCCGAGACACGACTTCGCGTCTCCGGCCATGCACCTGGCCCGGCATGTCCAGTCATCGGTCGCGCACGTCGGGATCGTTGAAAAGAGGCGGAGCGTACCGACTGAGTCCGCGACACACGCCGCGCCGGAATCGGACGCAGGCGTCGCTCGATTGCAACCAACGGCCATGAAAGAGGCCATGATTGCAATGACGACACTCGCGGCCCACTCGATCGCATCACTCTTCCCTTTGTCACCTGTCACCGCGCATTACCTCTCTCCGTGTCATACGACCCCCGTGGTACATTCCTCCATTATGAAGTCGATCATGATTGCCGTCGCGCTCGCCCTGTCCGCGCACGTCGCACTGGCTCAGACGCCCACCGTCACGGCGTTCGGCGACTCGATCACGAACGGCTTCGGCGTGAGCAGCGCCGACGCTTATCCCGCGCTCATCGCGGCGGACAAGAGCTGGACGCTGAACAACCTCGCCGCCAGCAGCACACAGGCGGAGGACGTCGGTCAGGCGGACCGCGTGTTCCAGCAGAGCATCACCGCGTCCAGCAAAAGCATCATCCTGTCCGGATACAACGATATGCGCGCCTGGGGCACGATCCAGAACGGCCTCGACACATATGAGGGAACGCTGCGCGCGCTGCTGGTGTGGCTGGCCACGCCGGCGACGAAAAAGGTCAACGGACAGTCCACCGCCGTTTCGAAGACTGGTCCGTGGACCTCTCTCACGACCTCGGCATATCCGACCACCATCGGTATTTACTCCAGTCAGCTCAATGCCACCGCCACGATGTCCGTCTATGGAACCGTCGTCTATGTGACCTCGATCAGGCTCTCCACCGGCGGCGGCGCATTTTCCATTACGATCGACGGCGTCAATCACGGTACGTACTCATGCTCGGGCGCCCAGATCACCACCGCAGGCATGGCTTATGCGCCATTCGCCGTACGCGTCGGCGGTCTCGAGGAGGGATTACATACGGTCGTCATTACAGTGACCACGGCCGCCAACACCTACCTCATGTCCGTCTCCGGAAATCTCGGCGTGACCACGCTGAACGGTCCGTCGGTCTGGGTCGGTAATTGTCTGCGCATGACCGCTTCCGGATATCCATTGGGAGGCTCGTCTCACGGCAACGGCTCGGACGCCGCGGCCGCGAAGTACAACACGGTCATTCGAAGAGTCGTACGAGAGCTGGCCTCCGATGGGCTGAACATCGGACTGGCCGATGCGGCCGCGGTGTATGACCTCTCGACAGAGGTGCAGTCGGACCAGATCCATCCGAATACCGCCGGCCATCGCACGATCGCCGACGCATTCCTGTTCGCCATGGAGCCGACTGTCCGCGCCGGCGACCGGACGAAGCCCTGATCACTCCGGCCGTCTGATCCCCAGCGCCGTGATCTTTTCGTGCAGATACGTCCGCTGCAGGTCGAGCAGTTGCGCGGCGCGGCTGACGTTCCATTGCGTCCGGCGCAGGACCGACTCGATGTACTCCTTCTCGCACTGCGTCTTGAAATCGCGCAGCGGCAGGACCGCGGCGTCATCGTCGAGGCGCACGATGCCGGCGCCGTTGTCGCCGGCGGCGCCGCGGTCGAGGACTGCGGGCGGGAGCTGCTCGACGGTGATCGGGTCGATGCCGAACACCGACATCCTCTCCGCCACATTGCGCAGCTCGCGGACGTTGCCCGGCCAGTCGTAGGCGGCGAGCGCCTCGAGCGCGGCCGAATCGACCGACAACGCGGGACGCTGGCTGCGCGTGCAGAACTGCTGCAGGAAGGTGGTGAAGAGCAGCGCCACGTCGTCGCGGCGCGCGCGCAACGGCGGCACTTCGATCGGGACGCCGGACAGCCGGAAGAAGAGATCGTCGCGGAACTCCGACATCGATTCGAGGTCGCGATGCGTGGCCGCGAGCACGCGCACGTTGACGTGGCGATCGGTCGTCTCGCCGATCCGCCGCACGCGTCCGTCCTCGAGCACGCGCAGGAGGCGCGCCTGCAGCGCCGGCTCCATGTCGCCGATCTCGTCGAGAAACAACGTCCCTCCGTCGGCTTCCTCGAACAGGCCGCGCTTCGCCGTCTTCGCGTCGGTGAACGCGCCGCGCGCGTGGCCGAAGAGCTCGTCCTCGATGAGATGCGAGGGAATGGCCGCGCAGTTGATGCGGACGAACGTGCGCGACGCGCGGCGGCTCAAGCGATGAATCGCTCCGGCGACGAGCTCCTTCCCGCTCCCGCTTTCGCCGCGGATGAGCACGCGCGCCTCGGTCGGCGCGACTTTCTCGATGACCGCGCGCAGCTCTTTGATCGCGTCCGAACGGCCGACGATCTCCTCGCCCTGCGCGCGCAGCGCCCGCAGCTGCAGACGGAGCGACTCGACGTCGAGACAGTTGCGCACCGACTTGAGCAGCCGCTCGCGGTTGAACGGCTTGTCGATGAAATCGTGGACGCCGAGGCGGATCGCTTCCACCGTCTCGGCCATCGTCGCCTCGCCGGAGATCACGATGGCCGGCGGCATCAGTTCTCCCGCCTCGCGCAGCAGGTCGATGCCGCTCGTTCCGGGCAGGCGGACGTCGAGCAGCGCCATGTCGGGGGCGATGTTGCGCGCGTCGCGCAGGTACGCCAGCGCCTCCTCGGCGTTGCGGAACGCGACCACGCCGTAGCCCTCCTCGCGCAGCCGCAGCGTCACGTTCGCGGCGATCTTTCCGTCGTCTTCCACCAGCAGGATCAGCTGCATTCCATCTCTCCGAAGATCAGGCGGAACGTCGTTCCGGAAGTGGACGTCGCGGCGAGCTGCAGGTCGCCGCCGTGATCGATCATGATCTTGCGCGAGATCGACAGGCCGAGGCCCATCCCCTCGCCCGTGCGGCGCGTGGTGACGTAGGGATCGAACACCGACGCGCGCAGCGACTCAGGGATGCCGCCGCCTGTGTCGCTGACGTCGAGCACGCCCCGCGCGATGGTAAAGGTCACCGAGCCCTCGCCCTCGATCGCCAGCGCGCTGTTCGAGCAGAGGTTCACCAGCACCTGCCGCACCATGTCGCGATCGGCGCAGACCTCCGCGTCGCCTCCCGCGAAGCGCAACGACACGCCGGGCCACGCTTTAGCGAACGTGGCGCAGAACTCTTCGACCACGGCGCGCAGCGAATCGCGGCGCAGCACCGGCCTGCCGATGGCGGCGAACGACGCCTGCTGCCGCGACAGCCGCGTCAACCGCTCGAGCTCCTCGGCCACGCTCGCCAGCGCCTCCTGATCGCCCTCGATCGCGCGCTCCAGCTCCAGGCGCGCGGCCGTCAGCGGTCCCTTCATCTCGTGCGCGTGCCGCCGCGCGTTCTCCTGCAACACGGAAACGCGATCGAGATACCGGCTCCGCTCCAGCGCCTGCGCGCGGCGATACCGCTGCCGGAGCGAGATCGCGGCGGCCGCGGCGGCGAGCGCGAAGATCCCCACAAGAATCACTTCGAAGCGCCGCAGCATCTCCTCGCGATTCAGCCGGATGACGTCGAGCCGTTGCAGCAGCTTGCGCGTCGTCTCGAAGCGGCGGCGGTAGTCGTCGCGATGGTTCGCGTCGAGCGCGCGCAGGTTCTTCTGATCATCCATCGATCGCTGCAGCGCCTCGCGCACCTCGGGCCGCAGCGCGACGTCGAGCCAGAGGCCGGAGATCTGGTGGAGGACGACCCAGAAAAAAAGCGTGGCGCCGATGACGGCCAGCAGCAACAGCGTCATCGATCGCCCGCCGCTCATCGCAGGTCGACCTCCGTCTGCCAGCGCCACGAGCGGATCGGCTTCGCGTCGAACGTCGTGCCGATCAGCGCGGCGACCAGCGGCGAGCCGCCGCCGGCCACGATCCACCGCCGCGCGTCATCGGCTTCCGCCGCGGAGAACGGCAGCACCGTCAGCGTGACGTTCAGTGCGACGCGGTTCGCCGTCCCGGTGAAGATCGCGGTCGGCGCCGACCACCATTTCTCCAGCGATTCGCGCGTCGTGATCCGCTGCCGCTCTTCCTTCGCGTCGATTCCGATTCTTCGCACGAACCACACCTCGTCCCACGGATCGAAGCGGATCTCGATGCGCGCCGCGCCGCGCGCGCCGCCCTCACGCTGCCGCGCCACGACGAGGAACGTCGTGGTCAGGCCGCTGCCGAGCTGGCGCTGCACGTCGCGATCGGCGAGCAGCTCCGCCGGCAGCACAATGGCCACGACGCGTCCGCCCTGGGCAGTGAACGACGGCTGCCCGGCGGCGAGTGCGAGCGCGAGAATCAATACCCCCACGCGTATCCCACTCCGACCCGGAACGTTCCCCAGTGGCTGCGCCGCACCCAGCTCGCCGAGGCCTGCAGCGTGTCCTCGTTGTTCGGACTCACCCCGAAGGCGGCGGCGCCTTCGCGCACGTTGCGCTGACGCCGGACCAGGCGGCCATCGAGCTCGATGCGCGAATCGCCTTCCTTCGAATCATCGCGGCGAAGATTCCGCGACCATCCGGCGCGCACGATCTGGTACGCCGGCCGCCAGCGGATGTCGGTGCCGAAGGTCCGCGGATGCTGACGATCCTCCACGTCCGCCCAGCCGGCGAGCACGCCGGCGGAAACGGAGTTGAGCTCCGACAGCTCCCAGTAGCGCAGGGCCACGAAGTCGAGGCCGTAGCCGTTCTGATGCTCGGCATACGGCTCGGGCGGCGGACCGGGAATCGGATGCACGAACTGATACGACGCGCGGTCGCGCATCGACCGGAGCGGCGAAATGCGCACGATCGTTCCGCGCGTCGGCACGAACGGCTGGTTGGTCGAGTTGTACGTCCACGCCAGCGAGACCAGCCGCTCCGCGTCCTGCCGGTGGAAGGCGGTGTCGAGGAGGTGGATGGTGTCGCGGCGGAAGAACGTGTCTTCGTAGTCGAGCGTCAGCGTCTGATTCGCCGTCAGCGGAACGCCGGCGATGAGTTGCGGCGAGATGAGGCCTTCGGCCGGCGAATCGATCGGCAACCGGAGATTCAGCGTGGCGAACGCGCGCGTGCCGAGGATGTCGTAGCGGGTGTAGCCGATCGCCCAGGCCGAGTAGTCGGAGGTGAACGCCTGCCGGTCGTGACGTCCGGTCAGGCCGACGTGCACCATCCCGCGGCCGCCGACGAACCAGCGGAACCCGAGCGCGGCGTCCTGCGGCTCCGAGGCGGGATCGATGTCGTAGTCGAGGTCGCGGCGGCTCTCATCGACCACCGTGGCCCGGGCGTCGATGAGAAAGAAGAACGGCTTCGTCTCCGTCACGTTGATGACGAGGACGTAGTGGCCGCGCTCCGTTCCCTTTTCGACGGCGAAGTCGGCGGAGAGGAGGAACGGCAGGCGGCTCAGTCGCGCCGACGCGGCGCGCAGGTCGTCCTCGGAGTACTCCGCTCCTTCGCGCAGCAGCGATTCGGAGACGATGATCTTCGGCGAGACGCGCGCCGCGTTGCGGACTTCGATCTTCTCGATGAAGAAACGCGCCGGCGGCGCCTCCTGCGCGAGGGTGCAGAACGCGATCGAGGCGAGTGTGAATGCGGTGAGAAACAGTCGGACCATGTGACCTCCGGACAGGCTCTTAACGCGTGTGGAGTGCCATGAACGCGGAGGTCGGCGTGAGAGGAAAAGCGCGGCGGCGGTGGTCACGTGTATGCCAAACCATACACGCACGTCGACTTTTCCGGACGGTTCAGTGCGCTGCGCGCCACCAGATGATGCGAATGTCGCCGGACCCGCGAGGGGTGCGGACGTCTCGTCCGCACTGCGAACACGCAGAAGAGCGGACGAGACGTCCGCTCCCCTCTTCTTCCTGCGCCGTATGCCGTCCCGCCGCGAGAAACCGCGGACCTCGATACGGCACGCCGTCGATCACCACCCGCGACGGATCGGGCGCGATCACGGCGTACGTCTGCGGCACGGCGATGTTGAACGCGCCGTCGCGCGCCAGGGTCCCGCATACGCGCAGCACGCCGTGGGTGACGAAATGGGCATTGAGGAACGAGCGCGTGCGCGGCGGGATGTGGTCGAGGTCGGGCATCGCCACGCAGCAGTGGCTGGCGACGATCTCCTCCGGACCGCGATCGGGGAGCGTGCCGTTGCCGGTCAGCGCGCGGCCGACGATGTCGTAGATGTAGAACACCGGCCGCCGCCGGAAGACCGCGTCCCCTTTCAGATCGAAGACGTAGTCGTCCGGCGCGGTGACCGCGACCGCGGCGTCGACGAACTTCGCGCGCGACAGATCGGCGGGCCGCCAGAGGCGCGCGTCGCAGATCGACGCGACCAGCGCCGCGGTCCAGATCAGCACCGGCATGCGGATCGTGGCGACGGCCAGGGCGGCCAGCGGCACGAGCGGCAGAAAATCGCGCGGCGTGATGCTCGGCCAGAAGCAGAGCAAGAGCACCGGAAACCAGATCGCGACGAGCGTCAGATGATCGCTGCGCCGCCCGCGCGACGCGAGCGCGGGGGCGATGGCCACGAACGCCAGCGCTCCGGCGATCCTCCGTCCCGCCTGCACCGGCAGGGAGGCGTTGAAGAGCAGCGTCGCGTACACCATCTCGTCGAGCGCGCCGCGCAGGTACAGGAACAGCGCCGCGGCGAGGAGCGGGACCGCCGCGCCGCACGCGACGCGCAGCGCCGGTCTCGCCGGATACGACTGGCGCTGCGACGCGAGCGCCAACGCATGCGCGAGCAGCAGCGGCAGCGCCTTCACCGACGCCAGCAGGCAGAGCGCCGCGGCCGCTCCGGCCCACAGCCACGCCGGCCTCTCCCGTCCGAACACGAGCGCGAGCGCCGCGAGCCAGAAGAAGATCCAGAGCGTGTCGTTGCGGAACTCGACGCTCTTCGCCAGCCAGGGCGGCATCACGCTGAAGACGACCGCCGCGATCACCGCCCGGCGCTCGCCGATCAGCGGCCTGCCGATCCGATACAGCAGCCAGCCGCACGCGATCGCGAACGGCGCGATCGCCAGCCGCATCAGGAAAAAGGTCGCCGAGCTCTCCGGCATCAGGCGCATGAGCGGCACGAAGAGCAGATGGAGGAGCGGGAAGTGATTGTCGAAGAGATCGCGGTACTGCACGAGGCCGCGGCTCCAGCCCCACACCACGTGCAGATGCTGCGGCTCGTCGGAGTCGAGACGGTGGACGACGATGAAGATCGCGCGGGCGAAGAGCGAGGCCGCCACCAGCAGTCGGGTTTTCACGCCGTGCGTAAAGCGCAACCGCGCTGCCGCATGTAGCACAGACACTCCTGTCTGTGCCGGGTCCCGGACGTGGCGTCAGAGTCTGCAAAGCCTGACAGTGGGTGTCAGGTTTACCAGCCGTTTCCGACCACGACGAACGCCGACCAGTCGTACGGATACCGGTACTCCGGCATCTGCATGACCGCGCGGTCGGCGGCGCGGAGGGAGCGCGCGGCGGCTTCGCGGCGGCCGTCGGCCGGGACGCGCGACAGGCGGCGATGGAACTCGGTCATCAGCTTCGCCGTGCCGGCCGAGCCGACTTTCCACTGGCTGACGATCGCCGTCGGACAGCCGGCCACGAGGAGCGCCCACGACATGCCGATCAGGCCGTCGCCGCCGCGCACCTGGCCGCGTCCCGTCTCGCAACTCGACAGCACGACGAGATCGGGCGCGAGATCGAGATTCATGATCTCCCGCGCTTCGAGCAGGCCGTCCTCGGTCGAATCGGTTCCCGCCGCCAGCACGAGGTGCGAGTGCAGCGGACTGGAGTCGTCGAACACGGCGTGCGTGGCGAGATGGATGATCCGGTAGTGACCGGCGTTGCGCTTCACGAACGCCTCGGTGGCCGCTTCTCCGACCACCACCTTCGTGTCGCCGCGATACATCGCCTTGATCTGCCGCGCCTCTTCCTCGGCGTCGGGCAACGGCCCGAGGTCTTCTCCGCGCTGGATCGAGTGCGCCATCGCCACCGTCTGCTCGGAGAGCTTCGGATTGGCCAGCACCAGCACGCCCGCGGTCGGCGTGAACGCCGGCCGATGATTCGCGTACCAGGCCAGCAGCGAAAGCGCCGGCGTGTAGAAGATCGTCTTTCGCTCGACGAGATAGCGCCCGTCGCCGTCGACCAGCGCCTGAAACGGCAGCTGCCATAACGACTCGTCCGGGATGATGCAGAGCGATTTCTTCGAGCGCAGCACCGGCTCCGCGGGGCGCAGCAGGAGCTCGTACATCGCCCGCGATTTCGCCCCGCTGCCGAGGTCGCGCTGCGCGATGCGGCTGGTAAATCTCTCCACCCGCCGCCGCAGCGCCTCCGCTCCGATGTCGATCCGCCTGATGAACGGCGGGCCGCTGTCGCCGATGACGATGACCCACGTGTCGTCGGTGTCGACGACGTACTGCAGCACCGCTCCGTCCTTCGGGATCAGCTTGCGGACCTCCGCCAGCGACGGCCGCGGAAGCGCGCCGCGCGCGAGCGCCAGCGACGGATGCCGGCTGTAGAGGATCGCTTCGTAGTCCTGCAGTGAATCCCGCTTCTGGCGGACCTCCTCGGCGAGCTTCGCCACGGCGGCGGCGTCCTTCTTCGGCTGCGAGTTGAGCTCGCGCAGGTTCCGGTTCAGGGCGACGATCTCCTGTTGCCGCGCCAGCTCGTCGGCGCGCTCTTCGGCGGAGAGCAGGTCGCGATCGGCCGAGACGCGGTTGCGGCCGAGGTATTCGATCAGCGAGCGGGAGCGGGAGCGCTCCACCCACTCGATCGCCTGTTCCGGCTGCTGCCGCGCCACCAGCATGCGGAACATCTGGTAGTACGGTCCGCTCTTGTCGCTGTAGAACGTCTGCTGCTCGTCCTCCGTGCCCGGCACGTTTGCCAGCTGCCCTTCGATCGCGTTCACGGCGGCGGTCAGCGCGTGGATCGCTTCATCCGTCCGTCCGAGTTTCTCGTACGCCTCCGCGACCCGCACCTTCGCCAGCGGATAGGCCGAAGGATTCGTCAGCGACAACTCGGTCCCTTTTTCCGCCAGGTCGGCCGCTTCCTGATAGCGCTTCTGCTTGAGCCGGATGCCGGAGAGCGTGAGGGTCAGATAGGTGATGAGATGACGGTTCGACGTCTTCGCCGCCAGCGCCAGTCCCTGCGTCGCATAGCGATCGGCGCCGGCCGTGTCCTTGTGCCCGATGGCGACGAGAGTGCGGGTGGCGGCGATGAACGCCGCGGTCGAATCGTTCGGCTCGCGGGCCAGGTACTCTTCGATGCGGTTCAGGATGCGCGCCGATTCGGCGAAATTGTGAGCGGCGGCCTCGGTGTCGGCGAGATTGCGGAGGTTGCGTATCTCGCCGCGCTTGTTTCCCAGCGCGCGATACATGGCGATCGCCTCGCGCAGGCGATCCGCCGCGAGCCAGTAGTTGTTCATGTGCACGAAGACCAGTCCGCTGTTCGCGGTGGCCGCCGCCATCACCGCGCGATCGCCCCCCTTTTCGGCTTCATCGCGCGCCCGGTCGAAATCGCGGAGCGCCGCGACCCACTCGCCCGACTCGAGATGCATGATGGCCATCGCCAGGTACGCGTTGTCCGCGATCATGTGATCGCCGATCGAAAGGGCGATGCTCAATCCCCGCCGCAGCGGCTCCTGCGCCTTCGAGAACTCGAAACGATTGGAGTAGGTGAAGCCGGCGCCGATCAGCGCCCGCGCCAACACCTGCGTGTCTCCGTTCGCCTCGGCCAGCGCGCGCGCTTCTTCATACGAATCGAGCGCGGTGTCGAGCGACTCCTGCGAGTCCTGCGCGCGCCCGAGGAGCCAGAGCGCGCGCGCCCGGGAGCGCGGACTGCGCACGTCGTCCGCGATGCTGATGGCCAGAGTCGCCAGCCGCTCTTCGCGCTTGAACTGCGCCTTCGAGCCGAGCACCAGGCCGAGCTCCACCATCTGGTACACGAGCTCGGGCGACGCGAGCTCGCCGCAATCGCGAGCCAGCTCGTCCTGCCGCGCCGGCTCGGCGAACGCCATCGCCGTGGCGAGATCGCGCTCGCGCGACGCGACGCGAACGACGCGCCAGTCGTCGCCGGCGCGCCGGAGATCGACCCGCCAGCGCGGCGGAAATTCGCTGCTTCCCGTCAGCTCGACCGAGGCGCTGTCGCCGATGACGGTCGTGCTGTCGACGCGCATCGCGGCGTCGCTCGCGCATTCGTAGCGGCGCAGCGCGTCGGTGAACGCGGCGGTGTCGGCGGATCGATCGGCGAACGTTCCGACGCGAAGGGCGTCGACCGCTTCGCGCGCCACGTGGTCCGGTGTGGCGAGGAGGAGGAGGAGCAGTGCGGCGATCATCGGATCACCACTTCGCGATCTTCGGGATGCTGCATTCCATACATACGCAGCTCTTCGGCTGCCTGTCGCTGCAATCCGCAGCGGGCGCTGAGCACGCCGAGGAGAAGATGGTCGTTCGGGAAACGGCGGCGCGCTTCGGCCAGCGACGCGGAGCTCGTTTCATCGAGCACCTGGAACATCGCCGGCGGCGCGGGCGGCGCGGGAAGCAGCTCGATCGTCCCGCCGCGACGGATCTCCACCTGCCAGACGTACGTCCGGCCGCGCGCCAGCGGAGGCGAGACCTGCCATGGCGATGATTGCAGCGACGGACTCTGCGCGACGCGCGTGGAGCCGTCGTAGATGGTGACGATGCAGCGTCCCGGCGTCGCGGGCCAGGTCAGCACCGGCGTGGTCGAATCGATCACCACATCCGTCGGGCTCATTTCCGGCGCGCTCGCCTGATTGCTTCCGCGCAGCGGATCGGCCACCGGCCATTGCTGGCGGGGAACTTCGACCGTCCCGCGCGCAAGAGCGTCAAGGACCGCCGCGTCCCAATCATCGCGGCCGTACTTGCTCTGCGTCATCCCGAGCGGAGTCGAGGGACCCGGGTGGGTGGGCCGGCGCGCCACCGCCCGCCCAGGTCCCTCGACTACGCTCGGGATGACGTAACGCCACCCGGCGAACACCAGCGCGATCGCGGCGGCGATTCCGGCATAGCGCGGCCAGGCCGCGGACGCGGGCGCCGCGTCCGCGAACGCACGCAGATCGCGCAGCTCCTCCGCGCACGTCGCGCAGACCTGGCAATGGCTCTCCACGATCTCGCGCGTCACGTCGCCGGCGCTTCGGTCGACGACGTCGCGGAGCATCTCGTACGTCGGATGGTCTCCGGCCTCGGCTCCGATCGCTTCGCGAATCGTCTTCATCGCGACCTCGACGTGCGGCGCGCGAGGCGATCGCGGGCCGCCCTGCGCAGATTGATCACCTGTTGTCGCGTCACCTGCAGCCATTCTGCGATATCGACGTCCGGAAGCGGCAGACGTCCGAGGAGCGGATCGAGGTCCGATTCGCGCACATCGATCGCCGGCGCGAGCTCGCGCGGCGTCACGATGCGCGCTTCGATGAGCAGCCGCAGCACCGAATCGCCGGCCGCGTCGCGCGCGTTGAGCAACAGCGCCAGACGCTGCCGCGGCGGAAGGTCGAGGATCTCGGTCCAGAGCATGCGGAGCGTCTGCGTCGACTCGATCCGCGCGTCAGGCTCCGCCGCCCGAGGCGCGGACATGCGCACGGCGTCGGTGTGAAGCGGATCGCCGACCCCGGTGCGCGCGGCGATCTCGGTCACCACCTCATCGATCGGCGCCTCGCGCTCCGCCAGCACCTCCAGCATCTGCGTCGCCAGCGCTTCCGCGGCCTGCGTGCGCACGCGCCGGCGGGCGAAGACGGAAGACGAGGCCGCCGCGCAGACGCTGCGGCCGTCGACGGAAAGCGAGACGGTGAAGCGATCGTCGTGATCGAGGATGTATCGCACCCGGTGCTTGAGGCGGGCCCACTCGGGCCACGCGGCGCGGATCAGATCGTCGATGACGCGCGAAGCAATGCCGGCAATGTAGTCGTCGAGCTGATCGATCGGCGCGCCGTCCCGGTCCCGCAGCCGCCGCAGCAGCCTTAGCAAAACCTCGCCACGCACCTCGGACGGCACGTCACCAACGCTTCTCCAGTTGCGGCATCGCCGGCGAACCACCGCGTCGATCACGGTGATGGCGCGCGCAAAAAGAGCTTCGTCGATGGTGACGTCCACGCCTGCGCGCTCTCCCTGTCCCCATCGCGCGGCGTGTTTCTCAGTCATCTCTGACTTGAGCACCTGAAACAGAATACCGCAAGAAATGCCGCCCGGCTTTGCGTCCGGGCGGCATTCAGGATTTACCGATCTTCCACGAGGTCGCTGTTACACGCCTGTGAACGGGCACCGGCGTCGCGAGAGCGCCCCGTATACTCGCCCGATGATCAAGTGGACGCATCTCGCATTCGCCTTCGCGCTCGCCGCCCTGCCAGTTTTCGCTGACGACCCTAAGCCGGCGGACAAAGAAAAACCGGCGGCGGAAAAAGAGAAAGACAAGGACAAGGCCGAGCCGCCGGCGAAGTTCGTCCGCCAGCATCGGATGCGCGCAGGCGGCGCCGAGATCGCGTACACCACCACCGCCGAGGAGATCCTGCTCAAGGATGGCGAAGGAAAGAACACCGCGCGGTTCTTCACCATCGCGTACACGAAGGACGGCGTCAGCAATCCGGAGACGCGTCCCATCACGTTCGTCTTCAACGGCGGTCCGGGATCGGCGTCGATCTGGCTGCACTTCGGCCTCGTCGGTCCGAAGCTGATCGACATCCCGAGCGACGCGCAGGATCCCGGCGCGCCGCCGTACAAGCTGCGCGACAACCCCTCCACCATCTTCCGGGCCACCGATCTCGTTTTCGTCGATCCGGTCGGCACCGGCTACAGCCGCGCCGCCGGCGAGAAGAAAGATGAGGATTTCTGGGGCTACGACGAAGACGCCGACTCGGTGGCGGAGTTCATCCGCACGTTCATCACGCAGCACAATCGCTGGAACTCGCCGAAGTACATCCTCGGCGAGAGCTACGGCGGCATCCGCACTTCGCTCCTCATCCCGCGCCTGCAGGGCGACCTCGGCGTCGGCCTCAACGGCGCGATCCTCATCTCGCCGGCGCTGAACATGGCCACGCTGCCGTTCCTCCTCGAGGGGAACGACCAGAGCTACGCCACGACCCTGCCGGCGCTCGCCGCGACGGCCTTCTACCATCACCGCGTCCCCGACGCCGGAACGGACCTCGACGCGTTCCTGCGCGAGGTCGAGCAGTTTGCCGGCGGCGAATACCTCCTCGCGCTCTTCAAGGGCGACAAGCTCGAGGCGGCGGAGAAAGACCGCCTCGCCGACAAGCTGCACCGCTACATCGGCCTGTCGAAGGAGTACCTCGTGCGGAGCAACCTCCGCGTCACGCCGCCCCGCTTCGCCAAGGAGCTGCTGCGCGACCAGGGAAAGAGCCTCGGCCTCCTCGACGCGCGCTACACGCAGGACGAATACGACGTCGTGGCCGAACAGCCGATCAGCGATCCGTTCAACGCGAAGACCGGCCCGGTCTACGTGTCGAGCTTCCAGAGCTACCTGAAGAACGACCTCGGCGTCGACTTCGACAAGCGCTACGTCCCGACCAACGGCCGGGCGAACGGCAAGTGGAAGCGGCCGGCCGGCGCCAACCACGCGTTCGCCGGCTTCGTCGACGTCACCAGCGCGCTGTCACAGGGAACGAAGGACAACGAGGCGCTGCGCGTCTTCGCCGCCGCCGGCTACAACGACCTCGTGACGTCGTATTTCGCGCTGAAGTACATGCTCGAGCACAGCGGCATCGACGCGAAGCGCCTGACCATCCACAACTACGCCGGCGGACACATGATGTATTTGCACCGGCCCTCCGCGGACGCGCTGTCGAACGACATCGTGAAGTTCATCGAAGGGCAGTAGACAAGAGGAGTGCGGACGTCTCGTCCGCACAGCCCGAGCGGACGAGACGTCCGCTCCCCTCTTTCAGGGCGCGCCGACGACGATGAACGGCGCCCAATAGAACGGATGCGCGTACCGCCGGTCGCTGCGCAACGCGAGCGCGGCCTGGCGGAGCGCCTCCGGCTTCGACGCGCCGGCGCGGAGGCGGCGGTGGAACTCGATCATCAGCACCGACGTCGACGCCGACTCCGCTTCCCACTGGCTGACGACGGTCGACGGGCAGCCGGCGACGAGGAAGGCCCAGGCCAGGCCGATCACTCCTTCGCCGGCGGCGATGGAACCGCGGGCGGTGTCGCACGCGGAGAGCACGGCGAGATCGGCGTGGAGGTTCATGGCCAGGATCTCGCGCGCTTCGAGCAGGCCGTCATCACCGTTCGGTGACGCGGTGAGCGCGAGCGCGGAGTACATCGGCGCGCGGTCGTCGACGATGCCGTGCGTGGCGATGTGGATGACGCGGAAGCGCGGCGCGACGCGCTTGAAGGTCTCTTCGCGCGCCTTGCCGCGGGTCAGGATCGCGGCGGCCGGCGCGTCGTAGAGGCGGCCGATCTCGCGCACCTCGCGCTCGGCGTCGATGAGCGGCCCGAGGTGCACGTCGCGATAGACGGCGCGCATGCGGCCCTCCACCGCCGCGTCGAGCGAGGCGTTGCCGAAGGCCAGCAACGGCCCCTGCGGTCTCGGACCGCGATGCAACATGGCGGACGTGAGCATCGCCACCGACGGCGCGTAGAAGAGGGCGAAGCGATCGACGACCGCGCTTCCGCGTCCGTCGATGAGCACCTGGAACGGCACGCGCCAGAGCACGTCGTGCGGCACGACGCAGATCGACGGCTGCCCTTCGAGCGAGCCCTCCAGCGGCGCGAGGAGCATCGCATACAACCGCCGCGCGGCGCTGCCGTAGTCGAGATCGTGCGCGGCGATCATGTCGTCGAGCTTCTTCGTCAGCCGCGCCAGCTCCTTGCGCGCGACCGGAAGGGTATAGGCGCGCGTCTGCCTCTTTCCGTTCGACGACGTGACCACGAACGCGAGCGTCTGCTTGTCGGCGACGGCGTATTCGATGATCGCCGTCCCCTCCACCGCCTTCAGCTCCCGCGACGCCTCCAGCGGACGGAGGCGAAGCTCGGGATAGGTGATCAGCATGTCGGTGCGATGCTGATCGAGGAGGAGGCGGGCGTCGTCGAGATCGCGGCGCAGGCGCTTCTTCTCCGCCGGATCGCGCGCCGCCAGCAGCGCGCGGTTGAGCGTGGCGATCCGCGCGTTCAGCTCCTCCCCTTGCGCCTTCTCGTGGTCGGTCATCGTGGCGGCGTCGTCGGAGCGGCCCTGACGAACCGCGTCGCTCAACGCGCGCGCCCGCATCCGCTCCGCGACCCTGAACGCCTCGTCATCGTGACGCGACTCGGTGAGAAGCGTGGCGAGCGCGATGTAAGGCTCGGTGTAGTCGCGGAAGAAATTCGCCGAGTTCGTGACGTCGAGCGAAACCGCCACGCGCTCTTTCTCGATCGTGTCGATCGCCTCACGGAGCAGCTTGATCGCCTCTTTCTTCCGGCCGGCGTCGCGCACGGCGAGGGCAAGGTCGACGCGCACCTGTCCCGAGGTTTCGCCGACGTTCATCATGCCGATCTGGGCACGCGCCGCAATGGCCTGCTTCGCCAGCGCGATCGCTTCCCGCGGACGACGCTGCGCGCGCCGGATGCGGCTCAGTTCCGAGAGGCCGTAGCTGCGCAGGCGTCCTTCACCCGGACCGATCTCGGCGAGGGCCCGATCGACAGCCGCTTCGGCTCCCGCCAGATCGCCCCCCGTTCGCAACACGGTGGCGAGCTCGGAATCCATCACCGAGCGGACATTCCCCGCTTCCTGGAAAGCGATCGCCTCCTTCAGCAGGCGCGACGCCTCCTTCCGCTCCCCTTTCGCATACACCACCAGCGCGCGGTTGTAGATGGCCATCGAACGGAAGGCGTCGTTGCGGATGGCGCGGAACAACGCCTCGGCCCGGATGAATTGCTCGGCGGCGATGTCGTACTCCCGAAGCACCAGGTAAATGATCCCCGCGTTGGTGACGCCGTCCGCCTCCCCCTCCGGCCATCCATAGCGTTTCGAGTACTCGATCAGGCGGTTGTTTGCGGTCAGCGCGCCGTGCAGGTCGCCGCGGGACTGGAGGAAGTTCTGCAGCATCACCCACCCGCGCAACGACGGTCCGGGATCGTCGGTCTGCCCGATCATTTCGGCCGCGTGCCGCATGTCCGCGATCGCTTCACTTTGCCAGCCGCCGTACCACTCCGCGATCGCGCGCATGAAATACGCCGGGGCGATCTCGTCGGGCAACCCCGCCTGTTCGGCGATGGCGATGGCCGTTCCGGCCTGCGCCACCGCCGCGTCGTGATGGCCGACGAAGGTTTCGGCGTGGGAGCTCATCCGCCAGCAGTAGCACTGCGCGACGGTGTCGCCGCTCGACGCCGCGGTCTCCATTCCAAACCGCAACACGTCGAAGCCCCGAGGATCGCCGGGCTTCATGACGAAGACGTCGGCCGAGACGTCGCACAGTTCGTGGGCGGCGAAAGCGGGATCGAAGGCGATCTCTTCGGCCGCGAGCGGATTGCCATCCAGCATCCGATGGGCCAGGAAGCGCGCCGTGGTCGACGCGAAACGGAGCCGCCATTCATCATGTTCGTCGCGCACGACGCCGAGCGTCCAGTCGGGCGCGATGCGCCGCACGGGATGACGCTCTCCGCGCATCGTCCCCACGACGTCGAAGACGACGCGAATCGTTTTCGAGCGGTCGTCGCCCGACACGCCGGTGATGCGGCGTGACCGGACGGTGACGCAGTCGAACTTCTCGAACGTGTCGCGGACGCTGAACCACGCCTCGTCGCCGATCGGGAGGTCGGCGCGGAACGACTCGAAGGCATTGACGTCGTCGGCCGCGAGCGCCGCGGCGAAGCGCGCGACGAGCGGATCGAAGTCGGCGGCTCGCGCCGCGGGCATGATCAGCATGCTCACGAGAACCGCGACGGTGAGGCGCATCGGCCGATGGTATCTCACGGAATCCGGGCCGCGATCGCCTGCGCCCGCGAATCACCGGCGTGAGTGGAGACCCAGGCCCGCAGGTGCCTCCGCGCGTCATCGATCAGGCCGGCGCGCGCGGAGAGGAGCCCGAGGAGGAGGTCGTCGTTGGCGAATTTCCGCCGCGCTTCCTGCAGCTCAGACTCCGTCGCGGCGTCGACGACGTGGAACATCGGTGGAACATCGGGGGCGAGAGGGATGATCTTCCCCGACGGCCGCAGCTCGACCTGCCAGGTGTACGTCACGCCGCGCTGCAGCGGACGGTCGGGAATCCAGCGCGGCTGATCGAGCGGCGCGCTTCGGATCACCACGCCTCCTTCGCGTCCGATGCGCACGACGTACGAAGTCGCGTCGTGCGCCGGCCACGAGAGCGACGGCTGTTGCGACTCGACGACCACGCCCGACGGCTGCATGTCGATCGTTGCGCCAGGCGAATGTCCGTGGTTTCCGCGCAGCAGGTCGCGGCGCGGCCTCAGCTCATCGACCAGCGGCGAGACCGGCATCGGCGCGCCGTGCAGAACGTCGTTGACCAGCGCGTTCCAATCGGCGCGGCCGTAACCGGCGGGCGCGTGTGCAGGCGACGACGGGCCGTCGAGCACGTAGCGCGCGCCTGCCATCAGCAGCACGACCACCGCGGCGGCCGCGGAGAAGATGAACGCCCAGCGCGGGCGCGCGCTCTCCTGCTTCGCCTCTTCGCGCGCGTCGGCGACGTCCTGGCGGCAGAGCGCGCAGCGGAGCAGATGCGCGGCGACGGTCGCCCGCCGCTCGGGATCGAGCGTGCCGTCGGCGTAGGGAAAGAGATCCTCTTCCACGGAAGGATGCTCTTCCGTCTCCGCGACCTCCGGAGCCGTGCAGACCTCGCACGACGCGAGGTGCCGGAGCAGCTCCAGCACCTTCTCCTTCGGCAGCTCGCCGCGGCGGAGGGAGCGCAGTTCATCGGTGGTCGCGTGATTCATCGTTTCAACCGCCTCACCAGGCGCTCGCGGGCGGAGCGCCGGTAGTTGATGACCTGCTGGCGCGCCACGCCGAGCCTCTCGGCGATGGCCAGATCGTCCAGCGGCAGGTCGTTCCAGATTTCCCCTAACTGCTCCGTCGTCATGCCGAGGACCTCCGCGATTCGATCGGCGGTGACGACGCCGGTCATGACGAAGAGGGCGATGACGTTGCGGTGATCGGGGTCGCGAAGATTCAGCAGCAGCGCCGTCCGCTGATGCGGCGGCAGCGTGCGCACCTCGTTCCAGACGGCGGTGAGATACTGCCGCGCCTCGAAGCGGACGAGCGGCAGCACGTCGTGCGACGGCAGATGCTCGCCCAGCGTTTCGACAGGCAGATCGGTGATGTTCCAGGTCTCCGCGAGCAGGCGGACCAGGTCGTCGAGCAGCACGGGGCGGCCGACGTGGCGGAGGATCGCGTCGATCGCGTCGGCCGTCTTCGTGCGGTCGGGCGTGATGCCGGCCGGCACGTTCCGCGCGTCGCGCAGCAGCGGCTCGATCATGAAACGCGGCGGCGGCCACGACGCCAGTCCGGCGCCGACGCCTCCCGCCGTGTACATCGCGAACCGGGGGTCGTGGATGACGACGTAGCGGACGCGATTCTTCAGGCGCGTCCTCTCCGGCGAGCGGCGGCGCATCACGTCGCAGACCGCGTTGCCGGTCAGCCGGGCCACGAAGTCGTCGAGCGAGACGATGGCGTCGTCTTCGCTCGACGGCACGCTCTTCAGGCGGCGGATCAGGCGAAGGACGATCGTTCCGGCGATGTCCTCGCGATCGGCGACGACCACCGGGTCGCGTGCGCGGCTGAGGATGGAATCGATCAGCGGGCGGACGTCATCGACGATGAGACGCTCGATCGCCTGCTGCCACTCCTCTTCCCCTTCCGCCGCGATGAGCGGTGCCAGCCGCGGATCGTTTCCGCCGAACATTACGCTGTTCTGACGCGCCATCGTTGTCGCGGTTCCGTGCACTCGCTCCCGAAATTCTCACACTTGCGCCCTGCAACGACGGGACTGTGGAACGTCCGGGATATTGGCACTGTGTAACACAGACGGTCGTATCCAGGTGTCATCGTGAGACGAAGTTGGCGGTCTCGCTGCCGCGTTTGAACTGTTCGTCGTGGTGGGGGCGAGCCATGAATGGAACGATTGATTCCACTCGTCGTACAAATGCCGCCGCACTGGAACCGCTGAAGCCGTGCGTCCCGTGCGCTAATGGATCGCCCGGAAGTAGATGTCGTAATACGGTCGCACGAGGCCCGCGCCGAGGCGTAGCTGTGCCTCCCAGCGGAAGACGTTGCCGTATTGATCGCGTCGTCCAGTGAAGTGCCGGTCATACGCCAGAGATGCGACGCCACTACCGGCAATTGAAGCTACCTCGCTCGCTCGAGAGCTGCCGTCATGGTCACCATCAACCCAGACCAGAAGGCGCGGCCAAGCGGCATCGGCAGGATCGATGACGCCGTCATGGTTGGAATCCAACTCCGCGAGGGCTTCAAACCCTTCGTGCGCGACCGCGCCGTTCAGCATCGGCGTGTGATTGCCGAACAACTCTGAGCCGTCGTCGATCACGCCGTTGCCGTTCCGATCGAGCGCAAGAAACGCCTGTTCAGCGTTCGCCGCCGTCCATGTCGTTCGCTCTTTTCGACCATCAGCGTCGAGGTCGAACAGGACCGTGTCGGTTAACCCGGTCAGCCGGTATCCGCCGTTTGCAAGATTGAGGATGATCGGAGTCGTGTAGCAACTCGGCGAAATCACATATACGCAATCGATACCGTAGCCATCATCGGTGCCACAGTCGGCCGTTTCAGTCTCCCTGCACGTACTTCCACCGCCACCGTCATCGCCACCACCAACTCCAGACGACGGAACACAGGTTTGGGCCGATCCGGCACCTTGCGTCAGCCTGCCGCCGGAACCGTTTTCGGCGGTTACATCGATGCTGCCGCGGTAACAACGGCCGGGGTTTCCGCTTCCCACGATGGTGTGTTGATACTCCTGCGACACGTTGATGGAGTTGTCCTTCACGATCGTTGTGTAATTGTCAACAATGCGATGGTTGCCGGTGAGAATGTACGTGACGGAGGCGTCGTAAACCCAGGCGTGACCATCTGATGAGAGCGTGAATCCGGACAGGTACATATTTACCGTCGTGTACAGCGTTACGCTGGCGTATGCCGGAGTAAACGAGGGAAACGTCAGAACCAGGAGGAGCGTCCTTAGTTTTGACATCCCGCCTCCTCCCGCAGCAATTCCATTTTGCCGCTATGTGTGTTCGTGGTTGAGGATGACAGAGACGTATACGGCGCCACGGTAACGTACAGGAACTGGTCGAAGACATCGCGACCGAAACGCTGTCGCATGCCGTCAAGCACCGCCACTCGAACTCGGCACACCACTGTGTCGGCATCAACGGCCGTGGCCAGATGCGGACGACGCGCTCGCTCCTGTGATGTCGCGAGAAGTAACCAGAAGTCGGCTTCATTCACACCGAGCGCCGCGATCCCGTCGCGATAGAGCGCACGATTGAGCGCTCGTCTGTTCATGTCGGCGTCAAACCCGGCGTCAAGCAACCCCCTGACGAGCTCGAACGGGAGGAATAGCTCGGGATTTCGGCGTCCCTCAATTACGTACTCTAGTCGCTGTTCGGCACCCGCCACGGGATCCGAGGCACCTCGTGATGCCTCAGGTAACTGCGCTCCATAGGCGGCCTTTCGCTGCCCGATGGAGACTGAATCAAACCGGGCCGCAAGCCGCTGCTCGGTGGTCCATGCCCAGGGGCGCTTCCCTTCTGGCGTTTGTGCCGCAGCCGCGCAGGTTCCGACGACGGCCAACATCGCAATCATGGATTTCACTGTGTCCTCCAGTTTGCAAGTCGTTGAGAGAGAGACATTCGTCAGCGGTTCGGTCGATGGGCAGGCGGCGAGCGTAGCAGGCGTCATTACATCCGTCAATCCTGCTATCAGTCAATACTTCTGACGTTTGCCGCGCGTCGGCGATGCGCGGACTTTCCGGCTGGTGGTTGCCTACTCGTACCGCAACGCGTCGATCGGATCGAGCCTCGCCGCTTTCCACGCCGGGTAGAAGCCGAAGCCCGTGCCGATGAGCGAGCAGACCACGAGGCCCGTGATGGCCCAGCCCCAGGGGAAGACCATGGCCATCTCGAAATAGAGGGCCACGCCGTTGCCGCCGAGGACTCCGATCAGGATGCCGATGAGCCCGCCGATCTCGGAGAGCACCACCGCCTCGAGCAGGAACTGCCGGACGATGTCGTTCCTCTTCGCGCCGACCGCCTTGCGCAGGCCGATCTCGCGCGTCCGCTCCGTCACGCTCACCAGCATGATGTTCATGATGCCGATGCCGGCGGCGAGGAGGGCGATGGCGCTGACGATGAACGCGCCGATGCGGATCGTTCCGGCGATCGACGCGAACGCCGCGACCATCGTGTCGTTCGAATAGATGGCGAAATCGTTCTCCTCGCTCAGCTTCAGTCCGCGCGCCGCGCGCATCGCGCCGATCGCCTTGTCCAGCGTCTGGTTGTACGTCGCCTGCGACGTCGACTGCGTGGCGATGTTGACGGTGCGGTTCACCCAGCCGTAATCGGAGAAGTAGCGCGTGATCGGCACCAGCAGCAGGTTGTCCTGGCTCTGCCCGAAGTTCGACCCCTTCTCCGCCAGCACGCCGATGATCTGGTAAGGCTTCTCGTTGATCTTGATCGTCTTGCCGATCGGACTCTGATTGGGAAAGAGCTTCTTCTCGATGCGCTGTCCGACGACGGTCACGCTGCGCCCGAGCTCCACATCCTCGGCCGAGATGTTGCGTCCGTAGCCGAGCGTGTAGGAGTTGGCGATCAGGAAGTTCTCGTTCGTCCCGACCAGCGTCAATCCCTGGATCTTCACCCGGTCGTAGCTCGCCGGCTTGCCGCCGTCGAAGACCTTGAGGCAGATCGCGCCCGCCTGCCCTTCCATCAACCGCTTGTATTCGTACGCCTGGGCCAGCGTGATGTTCCGGCGGTTGGCGAACTTGATCTCCGGGTCGCCGCCGGTGTTGATCACCGGGTACTTCGCGAACTGGAAGAGGTTGCTGCCGAGGAAACTGAGGCCGCTCTCGATCGACGAGCCGATGACGCTGAGCGCGGTCATCACGCCGATCACCGAAAAGACTCCGATGGCCACGCCGAGCATGGTCAGTCCGGAGCGCAGCTTGTTCGCGCGCAACGCGGTCAGCGCGATGCGGACGGTCTCATTCATAGCGCAGCGCCTCGATCGGATCGAGCCGCGATGCGGCGATGGCCGGCGCGAGTCCGGAGAAGACCCCGGTGAGCGTGGAGACGATGAGGCCGATGAACACCAGGCCGAAGGAGAAGGTCATCGGGAAGGCGGGGAACGCCGCGGCCACCGCGGTCGACATCAGCCACGACAGAAAGACGCCCACCGCTCCGCCGACGAGACAGAGCGACACCGCCTCGATGAGGAACTGCAGCAGGATCGTCTTCCGCTTCGCGCCGACCGCCTTGCGCGTCCCGATCTCGCGCGTCCGTTCGCGCACGCTGACGTAGGTGATGTTCATGATGCCGATGGCGCCGACGAAGAGCGCCAGTCCGGTGACGAACAATCCGGCGCCGGCGATGCCTGCCTTCACCGGGCCGATCGAGTTGCGCAGCCCTTCCTGCTCGTTGATGGAGAAGTCTTCCTTCTGCTCCGGCGAGAGGCCGCGGATGCGGCGCATGTCGCCGGTCAGCTCGTCGCGCGCGGCGTTGAGACGGTTCTTGTCTTTCACCTTGACCCGGATCGACGTGTCGAGCCGCGCGCTGAAGACTTTCATGAAGGAGTTCAGCGGCACGACGGAGTACGTGTCGAAGCTGAAGAGCCCGAGGAATGTCCCCTGCTTCGCGTAGACGCCGACGACGCGGAACGGGATGCTGTCGATGAGCACGGTGCTGCCGACGGCGGACCGATTGGGGAACAGCACTTCGGCCACGTCGTATCCGAGGACGCAGACGTTGTGGCCGCCGCGCGACTCCGTTTCGGTGAAGAAGCGTCCTTCCTTGAAGGCGGCGGTCGACGTCACGAGAAACTCGTCGGTCGTCCCCTGCGTGAACACGCCCTTCACCTCATTCTCCGCGTATTTGATGTTGCGGACGGTGTTGATGGTCGGCACGGCGGTGACGAGCTGCGAATTCGGCGTGGCCCGGATGACCCGCTTCAGCTCCTCCGCGTAGCGCGGCTCCATGCGCCGGCGATTGCGGTAGTTCCACCAGTCGTCGACGTGATGCCACGGCCACTTCTCGACGTAGAGGATGTCGTCGCCGATGACCGACAGCGAGCGCTCGAAGCCGATCTCGATCCCGGCGATGGCCGACCCCATGAGGGTGACCGCGACGATGCCGATGATCACCCCGAGGGCCGTGAGCACGCTCCGCATCTTGTGCGCGCGGATGACGGAAAACGCCATGCGGAATGCTTCGGCCAGCTCGTAGAACATGATGGCGTGCAGTTGATCGTTGGCAGTTGGCCGTCGGCTTCTGCCAACTGCCAACTGCTAGCTGCTAACTCTTCCCGGGCTTCTCCAGCGCCACCTTCGTCCCATCCTTCAGCTTGCGTGAGATCGCGGTGTAGGAGCCGGAGACCACTTCGTCGCCCGGCTTCACGCCCTTCTTCACTTCGATGTACGTGCTGTCGGCGATGCCGGTCTCGACTTTCTGCATCTCGACCTTGTCGCCCTTGCGGATGAAGACGACGCGCTCCAGTTTCTCGCGCTGCTCGCGCGCCTTCTGTTTCTCGGCCATCTCGTTGACGGCCTCGGCGCGATTGTCGCCGCCTTCCTTCGCCTTCGCCGCCGCCTCGCGCTTCTCGCGCTCCTCGGGGGAAAGATCGCTGTCGATGCTGCGCACCGTCACGCTCTGGATCGGCACGACCACCACGTCCTTCACCGTCGCCGACTCGATGTCCGCCGTCGCGCTCATGCCGGGACGGAGTTGCACCGAATGATCGGGGATCGAGATCTTCACCTCGAAATTCGTGACCTCTTCCTGCGAGCCGGCGTTTTTGGTGATGGCCGTGCTGCCGATCTCGCGCACGATGCCCTTGATCTTGCGATCGGGATAGGCGTCGACGCTGATGCCCGCCGTGTCGCCGACGTGCACGTTGACGATGTCGTTCTCGTTGACGTTGACGCGCGCCTCCATGTTCTCGAGGTTGGCGATGCGCATCACTTCCGTTCCGGCGAACTGCACGGTGCCGACGACGCGCTCGCCGACGCGGCTGGTGAGCGAGCTGATCGAACCGTCGGAGGGTGAATAGATGATGGTCTTGGACAGCGCGTCGCGGATCTGCCGCACCGCACCCTCGGCCCGCTGGATCTCGAACAGCGACGAGTCGAGCGCCGCCTTGGCGATCTCGTAATTCGTCTGCGCCGTGTTGCGGTCGGCCTCGGGGAGCAGCTTCTGATCGAAGAGGTTCTTCGCGCGCTTGTAGTCCTGGTCCGCCTTCGACAGCTCGGCCCTGTTGCGGACGCTCGCCGCGCGCGCGGAATTGAGCGCCGCCAGCTGCGACTCGACCTGGGCCTGATAGCTGTCCGGCTTGATCTTCAGGAGCAGCTGTCCTTTGCGGACCGCCTGCCCTTCCTTCACCGGGATCTCGATGATCTCGCCCGAGACTTCGGGCGCGATCTTCACTTCGATCTCCGGCTGGATCTTGCCGGTCGCCGTGACCAGCTGCGTCACCGACTTGCGGAAGGCCTTGTCGGTGGTGATCTCGATCGGCTTCTCCCGCTTGCTGCGGACCACCATCGCCGTGGTGGCGATGATGATGACCAGGGCCACGCCGATCAGGATAAATAACTTCTTCTTCGATTTTGGTGGTTGCATTGCCGTCAATTATGAACGGCAAAGGCGTAACAAGGTTTCAACAACGTCGCATCGTGAGGGGAAGAACCGCCGCGATGACGTACAGCATCTGCCGCATCCGGATCAGCGTTCCGAAATTGCTGACGGTGTAGCAAAGCGGGCCGGCCGTCAGCACGAAGACGAGCAGCAACAGCACGAAGAGCGGCGTGATTTTCACGCGTCCGCTTCGCAGGCCTCTCGCCGCGTAGACGACGGCGAACAACACGACCAGGTCGAACGCCAGCGTGTCGAGCTCCGCGAAGATCCAGAACGCGCGGCTGCCGCCGATCCGGACGAGGCCGAGCGGCTGGCCGACGGCGCGCGGCAGGAACACCGCGGCGACGCCGCTGAGCATGCGCGTCGAGACGGTCGGCGCCGCCGGCACGATCGTCGTCGCTCCCGGCTGCGCCTCGAACTTGCCGCGTCTCCGGGCGACCCAGCGCGTCGTGTCGGACAGCGCGGGACGCGCGTCGAGAAATTGCAGCACCGGCTTCGGGATGTCGGTGCCGCCGCCGAGTCGCGCGGCCTGACCGAGGAGAACGAAGAGGATCACGCCCGCCACGAACGCCCAGGCCCTGCGTTGCGCGGACCATGCGACGAGCAGAAAAAACACGAGCGACGCGGCCCAGAGGATCACGGCGAAGTACCAGCGGATGCCGCCGAGCGCGAACGTCGACACGAGCATCGCCGCCGCCGTGCACGCCACTCGCGCCGCCCGCACGTCGCCGCGCCACAGCTCCTGCCAGCAGAAGAACGCCGCGATCGCCGCCGCGATCAGCAACTGGAAGAACGTGTCCTTGAGCGGCTGCAGCGACCAGAGGATCGTCCCCGGCCCGAACGCCACGGCCGCCAGCGCGACGAGCGTCACATGCAGCGGCGCGCGCGGCTGCAACCGCACGACGATCGCGCAGGTGGCGAGATACGCCGCGCAGTTCAGCAGGATCGCCACCGACGCCACGCCGCCGAACGCCGCCACCGCGATCGCCAGCAGCTGCACGAAGATGTGCGATGGATAGGTGATGTCGGGGAAGAGGATCGCCTGCACGCCGCGATGCGCGAGCCCGTTCGCGAATCCGAGGTACCACTGCCCGTCGATGGCGAAAAACCAGAAGCCGTCGCCGAGCTGCATCGATCGCGCGACCGGCAGACGCAGGTACGAGATCCAGAAGAGCGCCTGCGCCGTCAGCGCGCGGAGCACGAATCCGCCGCCCGCAATCCACGCCACGCGCCGGTCGCCCGCACCGAACCAGCGCGACCAGAGGCGCCACAGTCCCCAGCACGCCGCGGCGGTGAGCGCAAGCTGGAACACGTTCAACATGAACACCGCTATCATTCCATCGGTCCGCCCCATGCCCGACCCTCTCGTCTCCGTGATTCTCCCTGTTTATGACCGGGAAGCGTCCATCGAGCGCGCCGTACGCAGCGTGCTCGCGCAAACGTATCGCCCGTTCGAGCTGATCGTCGTCGACGACGGCTCGACCGACGGCACGCGCCGCATTCTCGATCGCTTCGGTGCGGCCATCACCGTCATCACGCAGTCCCACGCCGGCGCCTACGCCGCCCGCAACCTCGGGATGCGCCACGCGCGCGGAGAGCTCATCGCCTTCGCCGACTCCGACGACGCCTGGCTCCCGCAGCGTCTCGCGTCGCAGGTCCCGCTGCTGCGGCGGCCCGAAGTCGGACTCGTCTTCGGCGACACGATCCACGTGACCTCCGCGCGCACGGACGCGACGCGAACGGGCCTCACGTCCTTTCGGGTCGCGCCACCGCGACGCGGCCGCGTGGCCGCTCAGTTCGCGTGGTCCAACTTCGTACCGACGTGCACGGTGCTGGTGCGGCGCCGCTGCCTCGACGAGATCGGCGGGTTCCCGGAGACGAGCGCCATCTCGTCGGACTATCTGACGTGGTTCCGCATCGCCATGCGCCACGAGCTCGACTACGCCGACGAACCGCTCGTCGAATACACCGTGCACCCGGGCGGCATCAGCAACGATCTCGGTCGATCAATCGAAGCGCGCATCGCTCTCTTTTCCGGTGAGCTGGCGCGGACGAACGATCCTCTGGTGCGACGGCTGCTCTTCAACCTGGCGATGTCTCTGGCTCTGGCCGCGCTGCGCGGGCGCGCCCGCAATGTCGACCATCCGCTGCGGCTCGCGTGGCGAACCGCGTTGACGATGGCGCACTCGCAGGCCGCTCTATGGGCCGCGGCGTTCGCCCTGTATCAGATGCGCGTGAGGACGCGCCGGCTTTTCTCATGACCACACCGCTCGTCTCCGTCGTCATCGAAACGATCACCGCGCGGTATGACGGCGGCGACACGACCGGCTCGCTCGCCGAGGATCTCCGCGGCACGCTCGCGGCGCTGGAGCGGCAGACGTGGCCGCGCGAGCAGATCGAAGTGATCGTCGTGCTCGACCACGCAGTCGACGCGGCGACGGCGGCGGAATTGCGCGATCGTTATCACGAGGTGCGGTTTGTCGACGCAACGGAGAGCAATTACTTCGTCGCCAAGAACGCCGGCGCGGCGGCGGCGCGAGGCTCGGTCATCGCGCTGCTCGACGGCGATTGCGAGCCGGCGCCCGACTGGATCGAAGTGCTTCTGTCCCGATTCGACGACGGCGTCGATGTGGTCGTCGGATGCACGCGCTACACCGGTCAGTCGTTCGCCGCCCGCACGTTCTCCATCTCCGACTTCGCGCACGTCCTCGACAAATCGGGCGGCGACGCCTCGGGGTTCAACATCAACAACGTCGCCTTCCGGGCCAGCATCCTCGCGGCGCATCCGTTCGACGCGCGCATTCGCCGCAACGGCGGATGCTTCCTTCTCTATCACCAGCTGCGTGCCGCGGGCGCGCGCATCGTGTACGAGCCGCGGGCGCGCGTGAGTCACGGCCTCGACATCCGCGGCCTCGGATTCGTGAAGAAGCATTTCGATCGCGGCTTCGACGGCGTGGCCGTCTATCGGCTCGACGACCGCGCCGTTCTGCGCGGCACCCGGTGGTTCCGGCGCTCCGGCGGCCTGGCCATCGGTCCGATCATGGCGCGGCGGATCGCCCTCGACTGGCTGCGCCTCGCCAAGCACCGGCGGCAGATCGGCATCTCCATCCTGGCGCTTCCCTGGTACGGAGCGGTGGCGCTGGCGACGCGACTCATCGAGCTCGCCGGCGCGCTCGTCGGCATCGTCGATCCGCACCGCTACCAGGATGCGCGGTGAAATTGGTGCGCGGCGCGAACATCATCTGCCTCTCGTCGATCGACTGGGCCTTCAACCGCCAGAACCCGCAGGAAGTGGCGTCGGCGTTCGCGGAGATGGGCAACCGCGTGCTCTTCATCGAGAACACCGGCGTGCGGCGCGCCGCGCTGCGCGACGCCGGCCGCCTCTGGAGCCGCTTCCGCAACTGGCGCCGCGCGAGCCGCGGCGTGACCCCGGTCGCCCACAACATCGACGTCCACTCACCGCTGCTCATCCCGCTTCCCTACTCGCGCCTGGCCGGCTACGCCAACATCCGCCTTCTCCTTCGCGTCATCCGCCGCTGGCTGGCCGCTGACGCCGCGCGCCCGCTCGTCTTCATCACTTTTCTGCCGACGCCGCTGGCGCTTTCGCTGATCCGCTCCCTCGATCCCGACTTCGTCGTTTACTACTGCATCGACCGCCTCAGTGAGAGCTCGCCCGGCGCGCGAAAGCTGCACGACTTCGAGCCGACGTTGATCGTGCAGGCCGATCTCGTCCTCCTCACCGCCGAGACGTTGCGATCGCCCGCCATGTCCGAGGCGCGGCGCGTGGAGATGCTGCCGAGCGGCGTGCGGTTCCAGGATTTCGAAAACGCCCGACGCGATCGCTCGGACCCGCCGCCGGTATTCGGCGGCTTACGCGGACCGGTCGCCGGCTTCGTCGGCAGCCTCCGGGACCAGACCGATCTCGCGCTGCTCGAACAGACCGTCGCCCTCGCCCCCGACCTCAATTTCGTCTTCGTCGGTCCCGTCATGACCAACGTCAGCCGCCTGGCGGCCCACCCCAACGTCCGTATCGTCGGCCCCGTCCCCCATCGCGACGTCATGCGTTACATGACGCATTTCGATGTGGGGATCCTCCCGTACGTCATTGACGAATTCACCACCGGCATCATGCCGGCGAAATTGAAGGAGTACCTCGCGGCCGGTTTACCCGCCGTATCGACCGCGCTGCCCGAAGTCCGCCGCTTCGCCGAAAAACACTCCGGCGTCATCGAGTTCGCATGCGACGCCCCCGCCTTCGCCGCCGCCCTCCGGGCCGCGGTTTCAAGCGACGATCCCGACGTTGTGGAACGAAGGATCGCCGTGGCGCGGCATTACGACTGGTCCGAGCAGTTGTCGCGGGTGAGCGGGATGATCGCGGAGATGATGGGCGGATTGTGAATTATCCGCGCGGCGCTCGGATTCAGAAGCCCAATCGGCAATAGCGACGTCAATGGGTCATCTTCTCGATGCGTCGCGCGACTCGCGTTCGACAAGTGACCTGCCAAACGCAAATGAAGGTACGCAAGGCATTGGCAGTCTTGTCGCGGCATGGGATTAGGCACGGGGCATCGATGACGGTCAATTAGTAGTTAGCCCGACTGACAAAGGAGGCCGCCGTACGGCGGAGACAGTTGATGCTGGCCAAGGGCCCAGCATGCCGCATTTCGACGCTCCGGAAAACAGCAGTCCGACCAACGATCTAACCAACAACGAGTCCGTGCCGAAGCACCATTTCACGCTCCCCTCACGCAGCCAAAGCCCAGATATCGTGCGCTCTCTTACCTCTATCGGACAGACCTTGCGAGCCATGCTTTGACAACGGCTCCTGCGAGACGGCTCAAACGGTGCGCTGAGCGTTCCCGGCGAGTGGCTGTTCACCTCTTCGGGTTACTTTCCTTGTGGTAGCTTGCGGTCGTGGACGAGCAGGGCTTCGACATTCTGAGCGAGATCGTTGGTGTGGAGATCATCGCCGTCGGAAACAGTATTCGAGATCTGCGCCGCTTGACCGAGAGCTATGGAAGCGGGAGATGGCGTAAACTGAAAGGGATCGCGACCATCCGTCTTCGGAACGGCCGGGTTCGACGCGCTGAACTTCATTGGTACGAAGCTCACGGAATCGGAAGAAAGACTTCAAGGTCAAGCGATATATCGAATGAACACGAACGATCATCCGCGGTTTGTAATCTGCATCAAGAACGCTGGCTATCTTGCGTCGCTCGAATTACGCAAGCTTTACGAGGTGGTAGACGACCCCGAGGCAGAGAAGGACGACATGATCCGGGTCATAGATGAATCGGGCGAAGATTATCTGTTTCCGAACGACATGTTTGTCACGGCGCCATTGCCTGCGGCCATCGAGGACGCGGTACTGCACGCAACCGATGAGTCGGCCGCCTGAAGGGCCAGTGAGAAACGCCGTTACGCCACAAGCAAACCTTCTATCCACTCAAAACCCGGCGGGCTAACTCGAGGTAGAACCCGGCGCGGCCCGGCTTCGGTTCGGCGGCCGAGCCGCCTCGTTCAGCGCAACTTGCACGGCGTCACGCCGCCTGCATCGCGCGCTTCAAATGCGGGCAAGCGGCGTGCCGCGCTGGCTTCGGCACGTGGGCCCTGGCCGCGCGGGTTAACCTCCGGACCGTTAGGCGCACTCAAACAGCTCGGTGACCAATGGCGGTTGACACAAAGTCAAGCCGGATATACGTTGTTACTTAGTTCGGTCCAGAACAATCGGAGCGCGAGATGCCGAAGCATGGGACGGTGGCATTCATCACCACACCCGAATTCAGGAAGGCGCACGCTGAACAACTTGAGGAATTTGTCTATCAGCATCTGTACTTTCTGTGTCGCAATTTTAACGTGCTCACGACTGGCAGGACACACGATACGGTTCTAAAGATCGTTCGGCGCCAGATGTCTCTCAAGCAAAAGGAAATCGTCTCGCAGGCAACGGACCTGCCGATCAAGTCGAAGGCCGGTCGTGATGTCTGGGTCACCACTATCACTCAGGGAATGCAGAAGATGGCCTCGGGCATCCAAGGCATGATTCTGATCACGCATTCCCTAGTTGAGGGCAATGTCGACGCCGTCATACATCTCACGGATTGGGCTGATGTCGCAGGCAAGCCCGACAGCATGGTGCTGCGCCGCGAAGCAAATGTGCACAACGTACACATTGCATCCGACATTAACTCGGCCAAGTCGGCTATCCGGAAATGGGGAGCCCTTCTACAACTGGGTAGGCAAGTCTTCCGTACCAAAAAGCAGCCAGAAGAGCAGCCACTCGCCGGTCTGACTGCCGACCACGAGGTTCTAGCGCTCATCGCACATGACGGTATGAAGTTGGATATGTGCTGCTTTGTGGTCGAGCATGCGCAGCAGATTTTCAGGCAATTCGACTTTATTCTCGCTACCGGGACGACCGGACAGTGGATAAAGAAGTTCATGTTAGCCGCGGGACGGAATGAAGATGAGGTTGAGCGTGTCAGATGCTGCCAATCGGGACCGCGGGGCGGTGACGTCCAAATCGCTGCCGCTGTTGTCAAACGAATATGCCGGAAGGTCATTTTCCTTCAGGATCCATTCGTCAGCCATGCTCACGAGACCGACATCCGGCTCTTTGAGCAGGCAGTGTTGCTATTCGAGCGTGCCGCTTTACAAATCGAGGTCGAGCTGGCCACCAACGTTGAATCTGCAAAAATGATTCTGGAGCCAGAAGCATAGCGGACGAATCGGCGCCCAACTCGCCACAGAAGCTGGCACGGCCCGGCTTCGGCCCGCCGGCCGAGCCGGCTCGTCAGAGTCGAAATCTCACTGGCTTTGGCACGTGAGCCCTGGCCGTGCAGCTTGGCGTCTGATCCGTTGGGCGGACGAACGGAAGGGGGCTGCCGATTCGGCTACGATCGATCTGAAAGGCTTTCTGTGTGCTTATTCTGCTGCAACAGTGATGCGTCAAATGCGAGGAGTGTTCGGGCTAAGCGACGTCAAGAAAATCCGGCAATGCCACGATGTTGCGTTTACGAAGCGGCTCAGGGCCATCACTCTTCGCACGAGCGAAAGAGCGAGGCATTTTCTCCAGCCCGGGGTCGAGGACAAATAGTTCGTGCAACGCACCGACGGCCTCTGTCCATGGCGGCGGTTCCACACCTGAACGCGCCGACAGAAGCTCAAGTATAGCTGCCGCGACAGACATCTCCCGTTCGCTCATGCCTGCCGGTTGCGCCACGTCAGTCCACACTAGACTTACTCTGTGGGCCTCGGACACCCACTCTCTTGCGGCCAACAGGTCGCCATCTAAAATCGAACGAACGAGGTCACGGACGTCCATTCACGGCCTCCCATAAATCGTCGAACGCGTAGGACGCTTTGTCAAGCTGGTGACGTGGCGTGCATTGAGTAACAGGACCAGCGCCGCACCTCCTACAATCACACCTCGCCGCCTGACTCGCCGCATAAGCTGGCACGGCCCGGCTTCGGCCCGCCGGCCAGCCCGCCCGTCAGACCTGGTGCGTTGGCTCGAGGCGGTGGCCATGGCTTTCGTATTGCACTGCCGCGTGCTACCCGGACGCTACGGGAACAAGTGAGCGCGAGATTGCGCCGGGCCACGGTCTCGTCGGATCCGGTTGCGACGCAGCCTCGCTTCAGGAGGAACCGAGATGGGACTTTTCAAGAATCTGATGAACAGAATCTTTCACGCCAGTGGGTATGCGGAAGCTCCGCCCGACGCCCGGCAGCCGGCAGCGGGCAACGCGACTCCAGCCGCAACAGCGACGCCGACGGGCGGTCCGCAGCCGGCGCAGGGTCCAGTCGACATTGCCGCGGTCCTCGATCGCATGGCGGCCGCGAATCACGAGAAGCTCGACTGGAGGCACTCCATTGTCGACCTCATGAAGCTCGTCGGCATGGACAGCAGCCTCGCGGAGCGCAAGGAGCTTGCCGCCGACCTGAAGTATACCGGCGACACGAATGACTCGGCGTCCATGAACATGTGGCTGCACAAGGAAGTCATGCGCAAGCTGGCGGAGAACGGCGGGACGGTTCCAGCAGAATTGTTGGCCCACGAGGCGGCGCGATAGGCTAACTGCAATAGTCGATGCCCGTCCAACACGGCAGGAGGACCGTCATGTCGTGTGGACGCCTGGCCAATATCCTTTCCGCAATTCTCGCGTGCTGGTTGACGACGACCGTGGATGGCAAGCCGCCGGCGGTGTCCGGCTGCATGTGCATCGAAGATTCCGTGCGCAAAACACCGTGCGGAGCAAGTCGCACGACTTCTCCTGAGGAAGATAAGGCTCGACGCGAGATTCAGGAACGCATCGACCTGACGATCGAGGCTGACAAGGCAAAAAACGTCCTGGCCGCGACACGATTCAACACTCCGGACTTTCACGTCAAGAACCTGGATGGAAGCATCGAGACACTGGACGAGGTGAAGGTTGGGATTCAGGCTGGATATGATCGTATTCAGAAGGTAAGCGATCGCACGCACATCGCCATCGATTGCCTGATCATCGCGGGCGATGAGGCGACGGTCTTCATAAACCAGCACTTCGTGCGGACCGTTCTGCCGGGGAACGACCCTCGTCCGCATGAGCTCATAACGAATATTACGCATCGGGAAATCTGGGTGCGCACGGACGGCGGCTGGATGCGCCGATACATTGAGGAGCTCGAGCGAGGACCATCCTTCGTCGATGGAACGCTCCGGCCAGGAAAATAACGCGTCAGATGTCGCGCGTGAGCGGGTTGATCGCGGGGACGCTGTCGAACGCCGTGTAATGCACCGCGGCGAGCCAGCCGACGCACGCGGCCATGCTCGCCTTCTGCATGACGGCCAGCAGGCCGGAGAACAGATGCCCGTAATACATCGCCGCGCACACCAGTAAAAGCAGGAGGCAGACGCCGCCCACAAGAAACAGCAGCGACCGCCGCATGGCATACAGCAGATGCAACGTGGCGAATAGCGCCGTCAGAGCGAACGCCAGTGAGATGGTCACCATCAAATCGTGCATTGGCGTGACGGCCAGAAACGCATAAACCATCGATCCGATACCGCCGATCTCGATCGTCTTCCTGTGAATTCTCGACGCGCTCCTGTCCGCGATGCTCTTGAACAGCGCGCCGATACTGACGCACAACACCAGCATGGCCGGTATGGCCACAGTCCTCGCCGGATTGACCGCACCGTTGAGCGCACGGGGCGCGAATAGCGCGGAAATGAAGTTGTGCGCCCACTCGTAACCGACGGACGTGGCGGAAACGGTCGTGCCGCCGGGGTACCTCGATGTGGCCACGAGAAAAAGGCTTGCCGAAATGGCGATCCCGATGAGGGGCAGATGACGTCTGAACGGGAGATTGAGCATTCGGCTTCTTATCCCTTTTTCCGCCCCGCCATGTCGAATCCCACCGCCGCCACCAGCACCATTCCCTTGATGATGTACTGCGTGGCGTTCTCCACGCTCAGCAGCGACATACCGTTGTCGAGGCTGGCCATTACGAGCGCGCCGAGGAGGGCGCCGGAGACTTTGCCGCGCCCGCCCATGAGGCTGGTGCCGCCGATGACGCAGGCGGCGATGGCGTCGAGCTCCATCAGGGTCCCGGCGTCGGGTGACGCGCTGCCGACGCGGCCGGTGTGCAGGATGGCCGCGACGCCGGTGAGCGCGCCGAGGAGGGCGAACGCGGCGGCGATGGAGCGCCGCGAGTTCACGCCCGACAGACGCGCGGCGTCGGGATTGCTGCCGATCGCGTACAGGTACCGCCCGAACGTCGTGCTCTGCGTCAGGAAATGCCCGGCGATCGCCACCGCGATCATGACGATGACCGGCAGCGGCACGCCGCCCTGCAGATTCATCACATAGACAAAGACGGCGATGAGGATCGACGGCACCACGATCCGCGCGATCGTCGCCGCGAGTCCCGGCACCGGCAGTCCGTGCCGCGCGCGGGCGCGATTGCGGCGCAGCGTGAGCCAGATGACGGCGGCGATGGCGATCGCGCCGAGCACGACACCCGACGCCGGCGTGAGCAACGCGACGCCGAGCAATCGAAAGACGCGGATGCGCACGGGGATCGTCTCCCCTTTGCTGAGATAAAGGATCACGCCGCGCCACGACAGCAGTCCGCCGAGGGTGACGATGAACGACGGGATGTCGAGATACGCGGTCAGCGTCCCCTGCAGCAGTCCGACGATGATGCCGACCGCGATCGCCGCGGCAAGCGACGGCAGAAGTCCCCATCCCTGCGACATCGCCGCGATGCCGCCGGCGAGGCCGACCATCGATCCGACTGACAGGTCGATCTGCCGCGCGATGATCACGAAGAGCATGCCGACGGCGAGCACGCCGGTGACCGACATCTGCTTGAGGAGGTTCGCCAGGTTGCCGGGGCGGAGGAAGAGCGCGTCCTCCGTGCGCAGCGCGAAGAAAATCCAGATCGCGACGAGCGCCAGGAGCATGGTGTAGGCGCGCGCTTTCATGATGCCGTCGCCGCCGCCATGACCGCTTCCGCCGTCGCCTCTTCGCGTGAGAACTCCCCGGTGAGCCTTCCCTCGTGCAGCACGAGCACGCGATCCGAGAGCCCGAGGACTTCGGGGAGCTCCGACGATACGAGCACGATGGCCATCCCTTCCGCAGCCAGGCGGTCGATCTGCGCGTAGATCTCCTGTTTCGCGCCGACGTCGATGCCGCGCGTCGGCTCGTCGAGGAAGAGCACTTTCGGATCGGTCAGCAGCCACTTCGCCAGCACGACCTTCTGCTGATTGCCGCCGGAGAGCGTGTTGACGACGGTGAAGACCGAGGTCGCCTTGATGCGCAGCTCCTTCATCGAACGCTCCCCCGCCGCGGTCTCGGCGTCGACGTCGGTGATCAGCGGACCGGCGATCCGCTTCAGCGCGGCGAGCGTGAGGTTCGTGACGATGGTGTGCTCGAGGAGCAATCCGAATCGCTTGCGATCCTCGGTGACGAAGCCGATGCCGGCGGCGATGGCGTCAGACGGCGCGTCGATGGCGACGCGCGACCCGTCGACGAAGAACTCGCCGTGCGTTCGTCCCGCATGCGCGCCGAAGATCGCCATCAGCAATTCGCTGCGTCCCGCGCCGACCAGTCCGGCGATGCCGAGGACTTCGCCGCGGCGCACGCGGAAGCTGACGTCGCGGACGCGATGCGCAACGGAAACATTTCGCGCCTCGAACACGATAGGGGAGCGGACGTCTCGTCCGCTCCGCGCGGACGGGGACGTCTGCTCCCCTATCTCCCGTCCCACCATGCGCGCGATCAGCTGTCGCGAGTCGAGTGCACGTGCGTCGTCGGTGCTGACGGCTCGGCCGTCGCGCAGCACGGTGATGCGGTCGGCGAGGGCGAAGACTTCGCCGAGCTTGTGCGAGATGTAGATCATGCCGCGTCCCGCGTCGCGCAGCCTGCGCAGGATCCCGAACAGCACGTCGACTTCGCTCTCCGTGAGCGCGGCGGTCGGCTCGTCGAGCACCAGGATGTGCGCGTCGCGCGAGAGCGCTTTGGCGATCTCCACGAGGTGCTGCTGACCGATGCCGAGGTCGCCGGCGGGCGTGTGCGCGTCGAGCTTCAGGTGCAGCTCGTCGAGCAGATGCTGCGCGCAGCTGTGGATCTCCTCGCCGCGGATGACCCCGAATCGGCGCGGCTCGCGTCCGAGGAAGACGTTCTCGGCGATGGAGAACTCGGGGACGAGCGAGAGCTCCTGGTGCACAACGGCGATGCCCGCTCTCTCCGAGGCGCGGACGCTGTCGAAGCGACGGATCTCGCCGTCGATGTGGATGTCGCCGTCGTAGGTGCCGTGCGGATAGACGCCGCCGAGGATGTTCATCAGCGTCGATTTCCCGGCGCCGTTCTCGCCGACCAGGGCGTGGATCTCGCCCGGCTTCAGGTCGAAGGAGACGCCGTCGAGCGCGAGCACGCCGGGGAAGCGCTTGGTGATGGCGCGCATCTCGAGCAGCGCGGGGCCGGCGCCATCAATGCCCGTAGATGTCGGCATGCGAGTGATAGCCGTCTTTGATGATGGTGGCGTCGACGTTCGACTTGTCGACCGACATCGGCGGGATGAGGATGGCCGGGACGTCCTTCTTGCCGTTGTTGATCTTGTCGTGCGTCTCCACCGGCTCTTTCTTCGCCAGCTTGATCGCGGCGTCGACGGCGCCGAACGCGAGCGGCGTGATCGATTTGTAGATCGTCATGGTCTGCGTTCCCTTGACGATGCGCTGCACGGCGTCTTTCTGCGCGTCCTGGCCGGTGACCAGCACCTTGCCGGCGAGGCCCGCCGCCTCGAGCGCGGAGATCGCGCCGCCGGCGGTGCCGTCATTCGACGCGACGATGGCGTCGATCCTGTTGCCGCTCCTGGTCAGCGCGTCCTCGGTGATGCGCAGCGCCTCTTCCGCCTTCCACTCCCGCGCGTACTGGTCGGAGATGATCTTGACGTCGCCGCGATCGACCGCCGGCTGCAGGACCTCCATCTGTCCCTTGCGCAGCAGCACGGCGTTGTAATCGGTCGGCGAGCCGCCGATGAGGACGTAATTCCCCTTCGGCACGTGCTGCAGCGCGTACTCGGCCTGCATCTGGCCGATGCGAACGACCTGGTGCGAGATGTAGAGATCGACGTCGGCGTTGCGGATCAACCGGTCGTACGAGATCACCGGCACACCCTTGCGATGCGCCGCCTCGACGATCGACGCGGCGATCTCGCCGTTGTGCGGTGCGACGATCAGCACGTCGACCCCTTTGGTCAACATGTTGTCGGCCTGCTTGGTCTGCTCCGCGTCGTCGCCGTTCGCCACCTGCACGTCGAGCACGGCGCCCGCCTCTTTGGCGCGCTGCTCGACCAGCGCCTTGTCGCGCTGCCAGCGCTCTTCCTTCAGCGTGTCCATGGAGAAGCCGATGCGTACGGGACCGGAGCGCGGCGCATGGGCGGTGGTGGCGGTCTCCTGGGGGGCGTTCACGCAGGAAAGCAGGACGGCGGACAGCAGGCAGCAGACGGCGATATTGCGCATGGCCGGATTTGTAGCACAGACACTCCTGTCTGCGCGGCGCAGACAGGAGGACGCCATCGTGAAACCGGGGCACAGACAGGAGTGCCTGTGCTACATGTCACCGTCCGTTGTTGCAGCCGGTCACGCTCGTCTCGCAGTTGGGGGCGAAGACGCCGATCTTGCCGAGCGCGGAACTGGTGGTCACGCCGTTGCTCACGGTGAACGTGAACTGGTCGAGTCCCGTGAATCCGGTGTTCGGCGTGTACCGCACCTGCGCCGACGGCAGATCGTACGGAACGGTGGTGATCGGATTGCTGAACTCGTCCTCCAGCGTGCCGTTCGACGGCAGCACCGTGATCTTGTAGATCAGCGGCGCGATGACGCCCGGCGTGGTCAGCGAGAGCATCGGCACGTCGTTGCTGCCGATGTTTCCGCTCGCCGTGGTGCGCACTTCGAGTCCGCGGGCCGATCCGGTGAGACTCTCATCGACGTGGCCCTGGACGGCGAAGAAGCTGAAGCCGTTCTTCGCCGCGGCGCGGACCTGATCGAGCACGCTGAAGCTGAACGTGCCGTCCGCGTTGACGGGCATCGACGGCGGCACCGGCATCACCGCGTCGCCGATCCGCTCGGCCGGCGACTCGAAATCGGAGTTGGTCAGATTGCCGTCCGCGCTCGCGGCGACCCAGTAGAAGTACGTGTCGAGCGAGTCGATCGTCCCGCGGTGCGTCGGCAGGACCACGTGCGCGCTCTGCAGCGCGTCGGCGGATCCGATGATGCTCGACATGTCCCACTCGAACTGCATGCGCACGGTTCCGTTGGAGCCCGCGCCGCCGATGCCATTCACACCGGCGCTCATGAACACCGGGGCCGATCCCGGAAGGGCGTTCGCGTTGTCGCCGAAACCGTCGAAGTTCGCGTCGGCGACGTTGCCGGCCATCTCCGCCGGGTCGAGCATCGCCGCGTTGGGGGCGATGGTGAACCGATGGGCCATGGAGGCGAACGTGCTTTCGCCGAGGGACATCAGCACCGGCGCGTCTGTGAAGGTCGAGACCGTTACGTCGTGCGCGAGACTCGGCGGCTCGACCACCGTCGTCTCGACGGTGATGGCGAGCAACGCCGAATCGCAGACCGTCGTGCTGGCGATCACGCCGCACGCCTGGAACTGGAACGCGTCGGGGCCGGTGTAGCCGGCGTCAGGGGTGTAGACGACGGTCGCGCTGCGCTCCGGAACTTCCGAGCCCTGCGTGACGGCGCCGAGCGAGCCGTGCGACGGTCCGCTGCCCGGAACGATGGAGAAGGTGAGTGAAACGCCGGCCGGCGCGGTGCCGCGCAACTGCAGCGTCGCCGGGACGTCCTTCGTGACTTCCGCCGAAGCGTCGGTCGCCACCACGGTCGACGGAGCGGGCGGCGGCGGATCTTCGGACTGCGGATTGATCCTGACCACCGCGTCGCCGCTCGCTCCACCCGGATCGGTGACACGGAAGATGAACGAGTCGGGGGTGTTCGCGGCCGCCGGCGAATACGTCACGGTCGCGCTGGTGGACGAGGTCGAGACCGGCGCGGAGAGCGTGCCGGCGGAGGGAGCGGAGACGATGCTGAACGTCAGCGCGTTTCCTTCGGGGTCCGAACCGGTGAGCGTGATGAGCAACGGCGTCGAGCCGCTGGTGAAGACCGTCTGCGCATCGGCGGAGGGAGCCGCGTTGAACGCGCTGGCGATCGTGAAACGGCCGGCGTTCCCGGCGCGGATGTCGCGCGCGAAGAAGGCGCCGGTCGCTTCCACGTTCTGTTCGAAGACGAGCGAGCCGGCCGTGGCATAGAGCGTCGCGGAGACTTTGCCGCCCTGGCCGACGTGCATCGCGGGAGGGGTCGAGGTGAGTGCGCCGCCGGCGCCGTTCACGCCGTCGGCCTGGATGCGGGCCGCCGCTGCGGTCAATCCCGAGCCGGTGGCCGGCGCGATGGTGGTGTTGTTGCCGAGCTCGACGCGCCCGGCGATGACGATGTCCACGGGTCCGGCGTATCGCACGCTGCCGTCGCGCGCGACGGTGAGCGACAGGAACGCGTACCCGCCGCCGTTCAGAAGAAGAGTGGCGCCGCGTCCGACGGTGACGTTGCCGTACGCTCCCTCATCGAGAGCGGCGGATGTGAAATCGGGGACGGCGACGGCATCGACGCCGGCAGGACGAACGTTTGCCGGCGGAAGCGTCGCGTAGACAGGCAACGCCAGCGGCGTGAACTGCGCGCCGACGATCGTCCCCTGATTGACGAGCGTGTTGTAGTACGCGCTGCCGCCGACCACGGCCCCCTGATCGAGATCGATCGAGGTCGCGGCGACTTTGGCGCCGGCCGGAGTCGTCACATCACGATCGAGCGACAACGCTTTTTCGCCGAGGACCGCGCCGACGGTCGCGTCGTTGACGATGACGTCGCCGGAGACGACGACACAGTCACGATCGAGCTGAATGCTGTTGGTGCCCAGCAGGACCGCATTCCCGACGCCGGGCGACGGTTGGGGACGTTGCGCAAACGCGGCGGGGATGAAGACAAACGCAGCGATCAGACAAAGAACACGCTTCATCGACGGAATCTCCGTTGTTGAGGGTCTGCCAGGGTTGAGAGCGAGAACTGCTCAACAACGTACGTCCGGATTTCCCGCAGCGCACCGTCAAATTCGGAGTGTCGGCAAAGTGTCACGTCTCGAACTGCGTCCTGCGCCTGCCGCTCTTCGGCAGCCGCTCCAGCCGAAAGGCGGCCGGGATGTCGCCCTCGCCGAGAATCGCGGCGGCCGCCATCTCGCCGACGGCGGGCGCGAGCTTGAAGCCATGTCCCGATCCACCCCCCAGGAGCCACACGTTCTTCTCCTCGGGATGGCGGTCGATGATCAGGTTGCCGTCGGGACTGTTCTCGTACTGGCAGACTTCCGATGAGATCAGCGGCGCCTCGGCCAGTTCCGGGAAACGCTCCGCCAGCAGCCGGCGCGCGCGGGCGATGCCGGCCACGCTCGGCGTGCGGTTTGCGGTGGTCGGATCGATCGGCGCGCCGCGCGTGTCGTCGGCGACTTTGAAACCACGGCCGTGGATGTCGGGAATGCCGTACACGATGCGCTTCCCGAAATCGATCCAGATGGGCATGCGTCCCGGCTGATAGAGGTCCGATCCGCGCGGCGTGCCGAAGTAGTGGACCTCCTGCCGCGTCGGACGGACGGCATTGCCGATGACGCCGGGGAACAATTTCCCGAGCCACGGTCCGCAGGCGTAGACGTAGATGTCGGCGCCGGAGTGCGCGCCCGGCTTCACCGCTTCGGTGCGATAGGTGCCGCCCGCTTTCACGAACGCGTCGCGCACCACTTCGCACGCACGGCGCGCGGAGAGCGCGCCGGCCCGCCGTTCGAGCCAGACCGATTTGATCCCCTTGAAATTGATCTGTGGATAGCGGCGCGCGGCGTCGGCGAGCGGAAGTTGGTCGACCGGAAAGCCGAGCTCCCCGAGGATCGGGAGCGAGGAGCGGACGTATGCGTCGTCGCCGCGGTGCATCCAGAGCACGCCGGTCTCGGTGTAGAGCGACGGATCGAGCTTCTCCCACAGCGCGAACGCGCGCTTCACCAGTTCGACGTAGACGCGATCGGGGCCGTAGACGGCGCGGATGACGCGCGTCTCGCCGCCGGAGCTCGAGCGCGCGTTGCCCGGACCCCAGGCGTCGAGGAGCGTGACCTGCGCGCCGCGGTTGAGAAGGTGGAGGGCGGTCCAGCCGCCGAAGGCGCCGGCGCCGATGACGGTGACGCGGGGTCCGGAGGATGCGTCGAGGCGGCTCGCCAATGGAGCCGCCGCGACGCTTGCGATGAATGTCCTTCGACTGATCGTCAGAATGTTACCCGCGTGCTGATGCCGATCGTACGCGGTTGATTCGTGAGGTAACCGACGCGGGCGCGCGTGCCGCGCTCCTGATCGAGGGCCAGGAACGCCCGCTCGTCGAGCAGGTTGTTGATGAAGAGCGCGGTGTCCCAGCGGTCCTTCAGGATACCGACGCGCAGGTTGACGATGTCGTACGCCGGCAGCTTCGGATCGAAGGTGAAGGTGTTCTGCGTGTACGGGCCGCCGATGTCGTTCGGGTGGAACGACAGCAGGTTCACCGTACCGAAACCGGCGGCCTGATCGCCGATCTGCGTGTAGCGGTCGCCGATGTGCTGGTAGACGCCGGTGGCGTATCCGGCCATGGTCCTCATCGTCCAGTGCAGCGTGGCGGCCGAGGCCATCTGGAACTCCGGCACCGTCGGCAGGCGGTTGCCGCTCTTGATGCCGGCGACGACGCTGACGTTACCCGCGCTGTCGGTGGAGGTGAGAGTGGAGCTGAGCTTCGAATCGACCTGGCTCGCGGAGATGGCGAAATCGAACCGCTCGCTCGGCGCGACCTGCAGCTCGGCCTCGACGCCGTTGCTGCGCGCCTTCGGCACGTTGAAGATGACGCGCGAGGAGCAGGAGCCGGCCGTCACCGTCGCCTGGAGGTCCTTGATGTCGGCGTGGAACGCGGCGACGTTGAGCGAGCCCTTCCCGCCCATCAGCGTCGACTTCGCGCCGACCTCGTAGTTCCAGAGCGTCTCGTCCTTCCAGCTGTCATGACCGCCGAACGTGACGAGGTCCGCCGGCGTGCAGAGCGGCGCGTTGAGCGGATCGTTGATGCCGCCGAGGCGGAAACCCTTGGAGATCTGGGCATTGAGGCGCACCGCTTCGCTGAGCTTGTAGTTCAGCATCACGCGCGGGGCGACGCCGCTCGCGTCGGTCTTGCCGTGCGACGTGCCCGGATCGGCGAAGATGCCGTCGAACGTCTGGCGGCGGCTCTCCTTGAAATCGTAGCCGCGCAGGCCGCCGGTCAGATCGAGGCGGTCGTTGACCGAGTACGTCGCTTCGCCGAACAGCGCGTTCTGACGGAAGCTGTAGCTGAGATCGGAGAAGTAGAGGATGTCGCGTCCGGCGCCGAAATGCCCGGCCGTCGGGATGCCGGTCAGGGTCTCGAATCCGGCGACGTCGAGGCTCTGGCCGTAGTCGCGGTCGATGTGGCTGTAGAACGCGCCGATCAGCCAGTGCAGCTTCGCGCTGTTGCCGGCGAGCCGCAGTTCCTGCGTCAGCATCTTCGCCGTCGTCGCGTCGTCGAGCGGCGCGTCGAGGGTGTAGACGTTCTGCGGCAGTCCGATTGAGCCGCCGGTGATGCTGGCGGTGAGGGCGGTGGCGTCGCGGATGACGTCGACGTCGCGATGGCTGTACGAGGTGATCGAGGACAGCGTTTTTCCGCCCGCCAGGTTGTAGGAGATGTTCAGATCGCCGAGCGTGAACTTGTCGGTGGTCGGCTCCTCGAACTGCGTGAACTGGCGGCGGTCGCCGAGGGTTACCTTCGGCCGCGTGGTGGTAAACGGATTGCCGAGGATGTTGTAGACGTCGATGCGGTTCCAGCCGTCCGACTCCACCTTCTGGTAGATGAGGCGCGGCGTGATGCTGAGGTTCTCGTTCGGCTTGAAGAGGAACGAGAGGCGTCCGCCGTAGCGGTTGCCGGTGTTGACGTCCTTGTTCACGCTGAGGTCGGGCTGCACGGCGTCCATGTATCCGCCGTAGCGGGTCCAGTAGCCGGCGAAGCGCATGGCCGAGGTGTCGCCGAGCGGCGCGTTGACCGCGACCTTCGCGCTGCCGCCCTGGCTCCCCTGCTCGATGGTGCTGGCGGTGAATTCGCCGATCGTCTCGTTGACGCCGAGCTTCGGCTGATTGGTGATGTAGCGGACGGTTCCCGAGAGCGAGCCCGAGCCGAAGAGCGTGCCCTGCGGTCCGCGCAACACTTCGACGCGATTGAGGTCGAAGAGGTCGACGTCGGGAGTGAAGAGGGAGAGTGAGATGACCGATTCATCGAGGTAGACGCCGACCTGTTCCTTGACCCCGGGCTGGTCGCGGACGATCTGGCCGGCGGACACGCCGCGCATGGCGACCTGGCTCTGTCCCGGCCCGAGGTTCTGGACGGTGAAGCCGGCGACGTTGGCGGCGATGTCTTCGATCGTCTCCGCGCCGCGGTCGCGCAGCTCGCTCTCGGTCGGAGCGGCGACGGAGATCGGGACGGTCTGCACGGTCTCCTCGCGCTTGCGGGCGGTGACGACCATCTCCTCCGTCACCTTCGGCTTCTTCTCTTCCGCCGCGGTCTTCTTCTCTTCGGGCTTTTTGTCGGTGGTTTCCTGGGAAAGCAGGACAGGGGTCGCGAAAATCGCGACGCAAAACAGGACGACGCTCGTCACGAGGCGTTTCATACCGGGGCCCCCCTTTTTTCAACCTTACTTAATGATGAGGTTGATATTGTGGGGGGAGGGCG
>Ga0207703_10000161_pt1 | contig 77310 bp, 71 predicted proteins | sample KBSSwiS12_FD_184304 | JGI IMG/M metagenome (GOLD analysis project Ga0207703, IMG submission 184304) | Switchgrass rhizosphere microbial communities from Kellogg Biological Station, Michigan, USA - KBS Switchgrass S1-2 (SPAdes) (version 2) | ecosystem: Host-associated > Plants > Roots >...
CGAGGCGCGGGCCGACCCGTTGCTGCGCCGCTTGCGCCGCCGCGCTGCCGGCGCGCGAGGCGAAATCGTCGAAATTGAGCGCATTGGAGACGACCTCGCCTTTCAGCTTGGTGCGCCCATCGACCTTGTCGACATCGACATGGCCGGCAATGTCCGAACTGCCGATCCGGCCGGTCACGGTGCTGACCTTCCAGTGCGTGCCGTCGCGGCGGACATGCGCTGCGAGCTGGACCGGCTGGGTGCCGAACAATCCCGCCTCGATGATCGCATCGACGAATTTCAGATCGTCGGCCCGCGCCGTCACATCGACCGTCATATGGCTCAGGTCGAGCGGTGCGTCGGCTGTGCCGTTGACCGCCATGGTCAGCGCGGCGCCATCGATCGCGGCATGGAATGGCCAGGGCTTGCCGCCGGCCTGCTCGATCGCGGGGCCGTGGGCGGCAATCGTCACCGGCTCGCCGCGCACCTTGCCGGTGCCCTTGATCGTCACGCCGGTGGCCGGGTCGGCGCTGATTTTCGCGGCGAAGCTCCGGTCCTGGAAGGCGTCGCGGTAGAGGATCGTCGAATTGGCGATCCGCAGGCCCTTGAGCGCCAGCGGGCTACCGCTGCCGCCGGTCTCGCCGCCCGGCTTCGCCCAATTGTTGCGGCGGGCGGCATCGCGAACGAGCACGAGGTGCGCGCCGTCTATGTCGATCGTGCCGGGGCGGAAGCGGCCGAACAGCAGCTGGAAGGCCGAGAAGTGCACCCGCACGCGCTCGATCCGGGCAAGGTCGCCGGTACCCGCCCAGTCTGCCTGGGGCACACGCAGATCGTGGATTTCGACCGTCGGGGTGAAGGAGAAGCTGTCGATCCGGTCCACCGCGCCGATCGTCACCGGCCGCCCGAACCGCTCGCTCAGGCCGCGCTCGATGCTGGGTTTGAAGCTGCCCCAGGGCATCATCGCGAGGACGATCAGCGCGATGGCGATGAGCGCGGTCACCGCGCCGGCGGCGATGTGCAGGCGCCGGTCGGCGAGAATGGCACGAGAATTCATCGCGTCAGGACGAACCACGGGATCGTTTCGTTCCCGGCGCGCGCGGTTCGCCTTGCCCCCTTTCCTTCCTCAGCGAAGGCTGGGGAAGGTAAGAGAGCCCTCCAAACGAAAAAGGGCGCCCGGTCTCCCGGACGCCCCTTCCTCTCAACCGAAACCGGAAGATCAGTAGCTGTAATACATGTCGAACTCGACCGGGCTCGGGGTCATTTCCCAGCGCGCGACGTCTTCCATCTTCAGCTCGATATAGGATTCGATCTGGTCCTTGGAGAACACGTCGCCCTTGAGCAGGAAGTCGTGATCGGCGGCCAGATTCTCGAGCGCCTCGCGGAGCGAACCGCAAACGGTCGGAACCTCGGCGAGCTCTGCCGGCGGCAGGTCGTACAGGTTCTTGTCCATCGCCTCGCCCGGGTGGATGCGGTTCTGGATGCCGTCGAGGCCGGCCATGAACAGCGCCGCATAAGCGAGATAGGGGTTGGCCATCGCATCGGGGAAACGCACCTCGACGCGCTTCGCCTTGGCGCCCGCACCATAAGGGATGCGGCACGAAGCCGAACGGTTGCGCGCCGAATAGGCGAGCAGCACCGGTGCCTCATAGCCCGGCACCAGACGCTTGTAGCTGTTGGTGGTCGGGTTGGTGAAAGCGTTGATCGCCTTGGCGTGCTTGATGATCCCGCCGATGAAATAGAGGCAGGTGTCGCTCAGGCCCGCATAGCCATTGCCGGCGAACAGCGGCGTCGAGCCCTGCCAGATCGACAAATGGGTGTGCATGCCCGAGCCGTTATCTTCCTTGATCGGCTTCGGCATGAAGGTGACCGTCTTGCCATATGCCTGCGCGACATTGTGGCAGACATATTTGTAGATCTGCATGCGGTCAGCGGTGGTGGTCAGCGTGCCGAAGGTAAGGCCGAGCTCATGCTGGGCAGCCGCGACCTCATGGTGATGCTTGTCGCAGGGCAGGCCCATTTCGAGCATGGTCGAAACCATCTCGCCGCGGATATCGGTCGCCGAATCGACCGGCGCGACGGGGAAATAGCCGCCCTTGGCGCGCGGACGGTGGCCGAGATTGCCGCCCTCATATTCCTTGCCGGTGTTGGTCGGCAGCTCGATATCGTCGATCTTGTAATAGCTGGTCGAATAGCTGTTCTCGAACTGGACGTTGTCGAACATGAAGAATTCGGCTTCCGGGCCGACATAGACGGTGTCGCCGATGCCGGTGGTCTTGAGATAGGCCTCGGCGCGCTTCGCGGTCGAGCGCGGATCGCGGGCATAGAGCTCGCCGGTCGAAGGCTCGACGATGTCGCAGACCAGGATCAGCATCGGCGTCGCCGAGAACGGATCGGTCCAGACCGCGTCGAGATCGGGCTTCAGGATCATGTCGGATTCGTTGATCGCCTTCCAGCCCGCGATCGAGGAGCCGTCGAACATGAAGCCGTCGGTCAGCTCGTCCTCGCCGACAACGCCTGCGACCATCGTCAGATGCTGCCATTTGCCCTTGGGATCAGTGAACCGCAGATCGACCCACTCGATCTCCTGGTCCTTGATCATCTTCAGAACGTCGTTCGCCGAATTCGCCATATGCCCCATACCCTTTCGTTTTCGATTGTCTGCCCGATAGAATCGGGAATCAAATTGTCACTCGGACGCCTGCGTTGTCACAATATGTTGCGCTGCGTCAAATAGCGTCTTCATTCCGCTCGCCGGTGCGGATGCGCAGAGCCGTCTCGACCGGAATGACGAAGATCTTGCCGTCGCCGATTCGCCCGGTTTGCGCGGCGGCGGCGATCGCCTCCACCACGCGGTCGGCCAGCGCGTCCTCGACAACGACCTCGAGCTTCACCTTGGGAAGGAAGTCGACGACATATTCCGCGCCGCGATAGAGCTCGGTATGTCCCTTCTGGCGGCCAAAGCCCTTGGCTTCGGTAACGGTGATGCCGGATACGCCCACTTCGTGGAGCGCCTCCTTCACCTCGTCCAGCTTGAACGGCTTGATGATGGCCTCGATCTTCTTCACTTGGGTACGCCCCCGGGTTGTTGATGACTGCGACTGCCCTGTCGGCAACCCTTACAACAAGCGTGCCAGCCGCGCGAGCCACGACCAGCCCTAGCCGAAGGCGGCTGGCCGCGTAAACAAATGCCTAACGTCCATGCAGGCGGGCAGGTGCTGCCCTATTTTGCGGCAGCCGCGCGCGAAAGGATTCAGGGCTCGCGTAGAAACGACGCTGGAACATGGTCAGTCAGCCACACGCCATTGCCGGTGAGGAAAAAGGCATGGCCCGCTGCGGCCATGTCGCGCGCGCGAATCGTCAGGATGATCGCCTTGCCGCGCCGGTTGCCGACGATCGTCGCGGTCGCTTCGTCGGGCGAAAGATGGACATGATGCCGCCGCATCGGACGCAGACCCTCGGCGCGGATCGCCGGCAGGAAGCGCTCGACGGTGCCGTGATAGAGGAACTCGGGCGGATCGGTGCGGGGCCAGTCGAGCGCGACCTCCACTGAATGCCCCTGCCGTGCGCGAATGCGGCTGCTGTCCGCGGACAGTTCGAACCGCTGCTTGTCGCTCGCCTCGACGACGGAGAGCAGCCGCTCCCAGTCGCACTCCAGCCGCTCTCTTACGGGCGCGGACAGGATCGCGTCGGTATCGGTCCAGCCTTGCTGGTCGAGCGTCAGCCCGGCGGCATCGGGGCGATGCCGTAGCCAGAAGGACAGGGTTTTGGAGATCGTCTGATCGGTGGCCATGGAGTAATCTTACAGCGCTCATTGCGAAAGAGGGAGCGGAGATGGATCGGTTTGTCAGCGCCCATCCATCGCCACCCGGGGCTGGCACATAGCGGCCGCCCTCGCCGGACACGCCGGCAAGTTCCCACTCGATCTCGCTCAAATTGCCCGGCGTCAGGCCAGCTCTTACGCCGCCCCGATCCGCTGCAGTTTCGCCAGCAGGGTCTGCTCGTCGAACGGCTTGGTGACATATTCGTCGGCGCCCGCGTCGATGCCCTTGTGGATATCGGGCGCGTCGGACTTGGAGGTGCAGAACACCACTTTCGGGCCCACCCCGCCATCCATCTGGCGCAACGCGGCGACGAACTGGACGCCGGTCATCACCGGCATTTCCCAGTCGAGCAGGATGAGGTCGGGCATCGACGCCTTGCAGCGGGCGAGTGCCTCCTCACCATTCTCCGCCTCGGTCACCAGATAGCCGAGATTGGCGATGATGCGGCTGGCAACCATGCGCATCACCCGCGAATCGTCGACCAGCAGGCAGCGCGGCTGGCGCGCCGGCGCGGCGGGCGCAGCAGGCGCGGGCGCAGCTGTGGTCGCCGCCGCTGCCGGCTCGGACTCCACGGGGAGAGGAGCGGTTCGGCCGAGAGCCTCCGGGCTCAAACGCTTGATCAGACCCTTAATGACTGCGGCTCCCTTTGGCTTAGGACCTGGCTCGCCGCGGCGACCACGGCTTGGTCCGCTTCGGTCATGCGGACATGGATATAAGGCACCCAGATTTCGCCGAACTCGGCCTTCTGGTACCACACGTCGATTACGTCGTACGAGGCCCAATAGCCGTCCGGTTGACGCAACCGCAGACCCTCGCCGATCCGGGGGACCGACGCAAAGCGCAGCCCGACCTGGGTCTGATGGGTCTCGTTCTGAACTTCGATCTCAATCAAGGGACTTTAGCCTCCTGCCCGCCGAGTCACCCTAGCGCGTAATTCTTGCTGAAAAGCGAATAGCGGGGCCGGATATGAACAAGATCTGCATCTTCCGGGCTCGGATCGTCGCAATTCAACGCGGTCGGGGCATCCGCCATGATGGCAAGCCGCCTGCGCGCGCGTCCTGTCCGGGCGATTCGCGCTCGCGCGCCTCCAGGTCCGATTCGCCATGTGGGCTTGCGGGATCACCGACCGGCCCGCGGCCGAATTATGTCACAGCCGCCGCCGCGATCGCTTCGGCGATATGGTCGCCGCTGATCGTGCCGGCCCGAAAACCGACGACCATCCGCTCCGCCCAGCGACTCGCCGGATCCGTGTCGATCGCCCGCGCGGCGCCCAATATGCCGGCCTCGTCTTCTCGCGCCCACTGCTCGAACGGCTTGAACAGCGCGGGATGGGGCTGCACGAAGTGCGGATCGTCGGGCGCGATCGCGGCACCCCAGAGATGCGGGGCATTGCAGACGCCGCTGACCAGTGGCTGCTCGAAGCCGCGACGGACTTCATAATGGCCGAAGTCGACCAGCTGCGCGCGGATCGATGCCGCGGGTTCGTAGACGAGCTGGATATTGAGCTTGCTGCACAGCATCGCGCCCCGCACGCCGAGCATCTTCTGAATCACTTGAACCAGCGGCGGCGCCAGATCGGCAAAGGCCGCATCGGCATAGGCGATCCTGATGCGGTCATCCGCGCCACGCTCGATCCGGTACCGGGTCGCCGCGTTGCTGCTGGTGAGGCCGTAGGACCGGAGCAGCAATTCGATCTCGAGCCTGAGCCGCTCGTCGGGCGATCCGCGGAACGGAAGAATGAAATCCGTGTCGCGCCGATGCCCGCGCCGGACGATCAATCCGGCGGGCATTGTCTCGCCGCGCCGGGTCAGCAGATCGAATCCGAGGTCGATCACGGCGTAGATCGGCAGGGTCCACAGGTCGGGCGCGGCGCGCGCGAAGATCGATGCAATCATGCGCTCGAACAGCGCCTCGCGAAGCGCCTCCTGCAACGAGCACAGGCCGGATGCGTGATGCGCGAGGCTCGGACGGCAGCCGGGCGCCACACCTGCGCCCTTGATGTCGAGCAGGAGCGTCGACGCCAGTCCCGGCGCCTCAGGTGCCTGGGCTTCGACGACGACCGCCCGGCCGTAGAGCGGAGGACGCCACGCCTGCCGCGTCGATCCGGTCGCGTCGATCGGCGTATTGGCGACGGACGACTCCAGCTGCGCGACAGACATGATGCCGGCCTGGTCGAGCAGCCAGCGCTCCCCTGCCGCGGTATCCGTCAGCTGTGGCAGGTCCGCCGTCAGAAGGTCATGATTTGCAAAAACAATCCGCGCGGTCCGAACCCGCCTGACGCTGTCCGATTGCAGCATCGACATGGCAAGATCGCCGCGGACGCGAAGCGGTGGGTCGCATGGTAACCGACCGAAATGAATTCGGGTTGATTTTGCCCGCAAGGAATGTCAGCCTCAAAAAAGCGGGGAATTTCCGCAGTTAATTGAAATCATTACAAGCACTGCGCGCCAACAAGGGTGCAGATTGTCCTGAACTGTTGGGCGAGGAAAGAAAAGTCATGACTGACAGCAATGATGATGCTCATAATCAGGCGGCGGCAAGCGCCGCTGCGGGCGCAAGCGGCGCGGTCGACGCCGAACAGCATGACGAGATGACGACCCAGCTGCTGCTTCTCAAGCGTCATATCGCGGCCAGCCCCGACCTTCAGTCCCATCTGAACGCGGCCGAGACTGAGGAGGATTTCCATAGTCGGCTGCTCGAGATCGGCAAGACGGTCGGCGCCGTTTTCAGCCCCGAGCATATCAAGGCATTTCTCGGCATTCGTGCACAGCGCCTTGGCAACGAGCCTGTGGCGACGACGGGATGCACCAATTCCGGTTGCGGCGGCGGATACACGCATGAAAGCAGCAACTGGTGCACCTGGAATCCGATAAAGTGCTGATCCTCCTCCTGGCGGGCGTCCGCCAGGTCGCGTGCTGAACCTCAAGCTCGATCAAGTGCCGCTCGGCCCGCCGTCGGACGGCCTTGATCTCGCACATCCGCTGCCCTTCGAGGAGATTGTCGCGCCGCTGGTCAGTGAGACGATGCGACTTATGACCAGTCATGAAGGCGGGCGGCTATTAAGGCGCTTTGGCTCGCCCGCGCGCGCGGTGCTGGCGCGGACTTTGCTCCAGCGCCTGTCGGGTATCAGCGCGCCGGTGCTGCTGGATGCGTTCGATGCCCGCCGGCCGCGCGGGCCGCAACTGGTCGCGCGGTTCCTGCAAGGCGAGGTCCGTACCATCGACGAGAGCGTGGCAGCGCCTCGGATTCGCTATCAGGCCTTTGTCGAGGAGATGGTGGACGGAGGCTTCGCGGCCCTGCTCGCCGATTATCCCGTTCTCGCCGGGCTGATCGCGCGGATTCGCGACTCCCTTGTCGAACGGACGATCGAGCTGGCGGCCGATCTCGAGGCTGATCTCCCGCACATCGCGGAGACATTCGGCTGGCGCGGAGATCCGGGCGAGGTCGTGGGCTTGCGGCTCTCGCTCTCCGATCCGCATCATCACGGCCGCTCGGTCGCGATGCTGATGTTCGGATCCGGCGCAAGCCTGGTCTACAAACCGCGCGACCTGATGCTGGACGCGGCCTTTCACCGCTTCCAGCTCCACTGCGACCCGACCATATCGGCGCTTCGCTATGTCCTTCGGCCGGATCATGGCTGGATGGAGGTGGTCGAGCCATCGCCCGAGGGGCTCCGCGGCGCGCCGGTCGCGCGTTCTGCCGGGCGCCTGCTGGCGTTGCTTTATCTGCTCGGCGGCTCGGACTGCCATCTCGAAAATCTTGTTGCCCGAAACGGCGAACTGATCCTGATCGACGGCGAGACCGCCCTGCACCCCGAGCTTTCGTCCGTTACGGTGAGCGATCTGGCGCTCGGCGATGTCTGGCCCTGGGATTCGGTGGCGCGCACCGGGCTGCTGCCGCGCTGGAGTTTCGGCGCGGGTGGCGAGGCGGCTTTCGACGTGAGCGCGCTCGGCGCGCGCGAGGACTTGCTCGGACGTTTCGAGGAGCCGCGCTGGCGCAACATCAACAGTGATCTTATGGCGCGAGGCGTCGAGGCCGATCCCGTCGCGGTCTTGCCCGAGGGCGAACGCCTCGATGTCGACGCGCTGATCCAGGGCTTCACCGCAATGTATCGGCACCTGCTCGAGCACCGCGACGACCTGCGCGCCTCGCCCGCTTTTTGCGATCTCGGCGGGGTGCGCGCGCGTCTCGTCGTCCGGGCGACCCGGCAATATGGCGCCTGCCTGCAGGCGAGCCTGGTCGGCGATCTGTTCCGCGATACGGCCGCCCGCCGCGCGTCGCTGGAGGATCTTCCGCCGCACGGTACGCGCGACGATCCGCTCTGGGCCGCGCTACGCGATGCTGAAATAACCGCGCTCGAACGGATGGACGTCCCGCGCTTCACGGTTGCGACGCGCGGGGGCGATGTGGAGTCCGGCGACAGGGTGCTGGCCGCGTTGCCGGGCCTGCGCGAAGGGTTCGCCGACGCCGTCTTGCGGTTCGATCGGCTGGGCGAGGCTGATCTCCACCGCCAGATCGCGATCATCCGGGGAAGCTTCGCCGCGATCCGCGTGCGGACAATCGACCCCGTGGCGGAGCCGATGCCTTTCCCCGATCATCCGGCCGGCGATGTCGCCATGCGGCGCATCCTCGATGCCGCAATCGGCCTTGCCGACGATCTCGCGGCCAGCGCGCTGCCGACTGCCGAAGGCGGCGCGCACTGGCTCGATCTGCGGCGTCATGAAGGCGTCGAATGCTATTCGCTGCAGCGCGCCGGGCTCGATCTGTACGACGGCAATGCCGGCATCGCGCTGTTCCTCGCCGCTGCCGCGTCGACCAGCGGGCGCAAGGATCTGGCGGCGCTCGCGACCCGCGCCCTGCAGCCGATCCGCCAATGGGCGCGGCTGCCGTGCGAGGACGTGCATTCCCGTCTCGTCGGTGTCGGGGCGGGGACGGGCACGGGATCGCTGCTGTACGCGCTGACCCGCTGCGCCGCGTATTTGCGGAACGACGAACTGATCGAGGATGCGCTGCGCCTTGCAGCGCGGCTCGACGGCGATACGCAGCTGGAAACCGATGCGCTCGGCGGCGACGCCGGCGCGATCATCGGTCTGCTGACGCTCCACGCCCATAGCGGAAGCGCCGAGCTGCTGGATCGCGCCATGGCCTTTGGCGATCATCTGCTCGCGGCACCTCCGCCAAGGACGAGGTTCACTGGCATGGCGCATGGCGCGGCCGGCATGGCGATCGCCTGGTTCCGCCTGGCCGATGCAAGCGGCCGGACAGCGTTTCGCGAGGCCGGCCGCGAGGCGCTGGCGTTCGAGCGCAACGCTTTTGACGCAGGCGCCGGCGGCTGGCCCGATTTCCGCTTCGGCGGGGCGGACGGCACGGTGCCCTGTTCGACCATGTGGTGCCACGGCGCCCCCGGCATCGGGCTCTCCCGCCTCGCTCTGCTCGACCTCGAAGAAGATGCGGCGTTCGCCGGCGAGATCGAGACGGCGATCCGGGCGACGAAACATTATGGCATGCGCCGCGCCGATCATCTCTGCTGCGGCAATTTCGGCAGGATCGATTTGCTGGTCGAGGCGGGCCACCGGTTCGGCGATCCTGCGCTGCTTGATGTAGCCACCGCCGCCGCCGAGGCACGCCTCGATCTGCGCGATGTGACCGGCAGCTTCGGCCTGTCGTGCGACGACGGGCCGGAATGGCTCAAGCCCTCGCTGTTTCGCGGCATTGCCGGCATGGGCTATGAATTGCTGCGGATCGCGGCCCCGGGCGATGTCGCAAGCGTGCTGACATGGAATTGAAGCCCGCGCCGCCGCCGATAGCCGATCTGCTCGACTGGCTCGAACCCGCCATGGTTGCGCCGCTCTTCCCGCCACCGGTGCGCGCGGCGCTCCGATCGCTCGCGGTGACGCTGCCCGAGGCGAAATTCCTGCTGTTCGAATGTCACCTCGCCGCATCCCGTGCGCGCGTCGACCTCAGCCTTGGCCAGATCGCGGCCTTGCCGTTCCATCTCGATCTGCCGGCATTGCGCGCGCATCCCGGCCCGATCCTGCTCGAATATGATCTCGGCACCGGCGCAAGCCCAGCCGTCTTCGCGTCCTTTTCGCACCGTGCCCGCGCGATTGGCACCGGCCTCGCGGCGCTGGCCTCGGCCCTGCTCGGCTCCCTCGCGCCCGAAGTCGCGCTTATGCTCGCGCGCGGGGCGGACGCACAGGAGGAGGGGGCGGCGTGGATTACGCAGTTCGGCGCTATGCTCAGCCGCGCCCATCGACCGATCCGTCTCAATATCGGCGGCCGGTCGCCGGCTGCCATCCGGGGTTATGCCGGGTGTGTCGGCATGCCGCCCGCGTCGCTGGCACTCCTCGAAACCTGGTTCAATCTGGCGACTGGCCTCGATGCGGACTTCATCCTCGCGATCGACGTCGCCGAATGCGTGCTGCCCCGGATCGGCCTCGAATATTATTTCGCTGACACCGCCCATTCGGCCAGGTTTCTCGATCGGCTGCGCGCGCGGAGCCTGTGCGATGCCGCGGAATGCGCCGCGATCGATCTGTGGCATGGCGCGGGCCCCGTCTCCCGGCGGCTCAATCATGTGAAGCTCGTGGGCTCCTCCCCGGACGACATCGGCGCCAAAGCCTATCTCGCCGCGCACTATCCCAGCGCTGATGCGGTGGAGCCGCGCGCATGATCCTGCGAAGGGCGGAATGGCGCGGCGATCTCTTCGCCGCCGATCTCCCGATCCTGTCCGGCCGCCTCGCCGATTTCGCGCTGATACCGCGCGCCTTCAAACACACGCTGACGATCTTCCTGCACCCGGAGGGCGCCCCCTGGGACATCAGCGACAATATCCGGATGCGCGCTTATTGCGATCTCCCGGTCGTTTCGGCCGAGGCGGTCGCCGCGCGGCTCGAGACAGGCATCACGGGCAAGCTCCAGGCCAAGGTGGAGGGCGATGTGGGCGCGCTGGGCGAGATCATGCTCAGGCGCGAGCCGGAAACCGGCAGGCTGCGCTGCCGCCATGGCGACCGGACCCATGAAGCCCGCTCACTGCGCGTGTCGGAACGCCTCCACCACAGTTTCGCCGATGGCGCCGCCGAGGCAGAGAGGAGGCGGATCACGGTCGATCTCGATCGGCGGTTGTTCACGCTGGACGAGACGGGCGGCATTACCTTGCTCGGCCAGCTCGGCCCGCGCATCGAAATCAAGGGGCCCGATGCGGCCGAGGTGGGGCGTATACGGCGATCGATCGATCCGCATGGGCTGCTCCAGGTTCGGCCCAACCGCTCGCTGGAGCTGCTGTTCCAGGCCATGCTGCGCCGGCGCGTGACGCCCGCCCCGCGAGGCTTCCCGGAAATGGAGATCAAGTTCGATCTGGACGGCGGTGAGGACGGACTCGACCCCGATGCGCTGATCGCCGGGCTCGATGGCGCGACATTGCTGCTGCCCGCCCCCCATCATATCCACCGGATGCGCCGCTATCATGTCTGTAGCGATGCGCTGAGCAGCGATGAATGCACGGTCGTTGAAACGCCGAGCGGCCGCCTTTCGGAGAAGCGCAAGCGCGCCGCCCGCATGGCCGGCGCCGTGATGCTGCGCGATACGATCGCCTCGAGAACGACTGACCTTGACGGGCTCGCCACCCCGATCGAGCGCTTCCTGAGCGAGCGGTGCTGGACCAGGTTGGCGACCTTCGAAAAGCGCCAGACGAAAATCCCGTTCAGCATGGCCAGCGGGCGGGCCTATCTGCTCAGCGCCGATCACTGCCTCTCGACTGACGGGGCCGCGCTCGATCAGCTCGAAATCGAATATATCGGCACGATCGGGTCAGCGCGAGTCGATGCCGGCGACGTGGCCCGGGAACTCGAAACGCTGTGCGCACGGTTGCTGGGCGGAGCGCTCGGGCACCGCCTTGTGCCCGGGGGAAGCTCGAAGCACGGTTTTTTCGCGCAGTTGGCCGCGGCCCGGGAATCGCGCCGGATCAGCGCTGCCTGAGTATCGCGTTCAGAAATTCATGAAACGCCGCCCGTTCTGCCGCCATGCTGTGCGGCGCGGCGACACGCCTGCCGCCTTCGACAAGGTGCCGGCGCAGCTCGGCATCGTTCAGCGCCTCGACGATCGCCGCGACATGGGCGTCGATATCGCCGCGCGGCGGCTGCAGGCAGGTCTCGCCAGCTATGCAATGGCCACGGTTGCCGACGGCATCATTGGTGACGACGACGCAGCCAGCCGCCATGGCTTCCAGCGCGGGCAGGAAGAAGCCCTCGGTCGGCAGCGGCAGGGCCACCAGGATTTCAGCCGAGCGAAACAGCGCCGCCATATCCTTGTGCGGCAGCCAGCTATCTCCGATTACGACCGGCGCCAGCCCAAGCAGGCGGAGACGCCCGGCAAGCTCCATGGCGAACACCGGCTGCTTGGAGCCGATGATCGCCACCTTCACCTCCCTGGCCTGACGTGCCTCTGCGAAAAACCCGTCGGCCACGCCAATCGGCACATGGGTGACCGGCCCATTGGCCACCGGCGCGATCGCGTCGCGAAGCGCGGCCGTCGTGCAGAGGCGATAGGCCGGTCGCGCGAGATAGCCGCGCAGCACCGGATCATCGAGATAGCCGGCATGCTGCACGAAATGGATGATCTCGCTCGGGCCCGTGTCGGCGGGCAGTAGCGGCCAGTCCTTGCCGTTCACGCAGATGAACCGATAGTCGGCGAAGCATGGATCGCGGACAAGGTGCCGCGGATCGACCTCGCTCCAGATATCGCTTTCGGCACTTTGCGCGCCTGAGGCGAACCACATATCAGCATCGATTGCCGGATGCGAAGCGGCGTGGAGGAAATAATCGCGCAGCTTGATGTTCCCGCCGGTCGGCCGGCGGAAATGCCGCACGAGGAGCAGGCGCGCGGCTGGTTCCATGGGCTCACTCAATCAGGAAACCGTGCGAATGTTAAGCGAAAGCGCCGGCATGCCCGGATTGCGGCGACACTTTGCCCGATTGTTTTGGCAGGTCACCGCCACCAGTCCGCACCCGCGCCCGGCACGGCCATTTCAACCTGACCAAGATAGGCCAATGGCGAACCACCTTCCGCACCTGCCGCCGAAAGCGTGATCGCAAATCGGATCGCGGCGCATGCGTCGTCGGGCCGTATCTCGGCGTGCCAGGCAGCAAGCGCGTCGACCATGCTTCGGTGAAAAGCAGCCGGCGGCACCGAGCCCTCCGGCGCGTTCGGGGAAAGCGCAAGGATATTGTGCGCGAGGAATATCGGGGTGTCGCTGTCGATCGCGGCATCCTCGGCGGCCAGCGAGGCCCGATACGACGCTCCGATTTCGATCCGGAGGTCACGCATCGCGAGCCCGGCAAGCGACGGCGCGGCCAGCAAAGGCGCAAGCAGATCATCGAGCGCTCCCGACAGGTTCGCCGCATGTCCCCCGATATGGAGAAGCCGTGACGGCAGATCGGCGAATGGGGTGACGGGCGCCGCCCCGTGGACCAGCGGCGTCCTATAGATAAAAGCCGGATCGACATGAGTGCCGCCGGGCGAGCCGGGCGGCACCAGATTGTCGTTGCGCGTCACGCTCGCCGCGACATCCGCCCGATGCGCCTGGAGTATCGGTAACCCGGCCCAGGTGCAGGTCAGCGGTGCACCGGCAACGGCGTTGGCTGAGGCTTGATAGCTGGCGGTCGCCTGGCCATCCTCGAGGGGCGTGGCGAAGCCGGCGATGTCGGGCCATGGCGGGAGCAGGCCACCACCGAGCGGGAAGCGTGTGACCAGGAGCGCCGGGGGTTGCCCAAAATCGATCCGGTAGGTCCAGCTGACCTGATCCGCTGCGGGCGCTGGCCCTGCCTCGGTGGGCGGCAGCGGCTGCCCGAACCAATCGGGCCAGGTCAGGACGACGTTGCCGATCAGCGCATCCAGGCGTTCCAGTGCGGCACGCGCCACGGCCGCGTCGCCGCCGGGCCGCAGCTCGACCAGATGCGGCGCGATCTGCGGATGTTCGAAGGTCATCCGGGCAAGCGCCTCGAACAAGCTTGCCGCTGTCGACCGGTCGGGTGCCGCCGAGGCCGCCGCTTCCGTCGCCGCATCAGCCGACAGCGCTGCGGGGCCGTTCAGCGTTAACGCCAGCAGCAGCTCGTCCTGCGTCGCCCGTGGCGTCGCGACCGTGACGACGCAATCCCACAAAAGCGCTTCGGCGATTGAAGCGGGCGACCGCGCGGTGATCGCGCGTACGGCGCTGATCGCGGGCGGTTGCGGAAAGGCGCGCAATGGACCGCCATCCGCCTCCGAGACATAGGCGGCGGCAAGGCATTGAAGCAGGGCTTCGCGGAAAGCCGCGCGCGCCGGTTCGACCGCCGGCGCCTCGCCGGGCACGATCAGCACAGGCATCAGCGTGGCGGCGACGACATTGGCGAGTTGCTGTTTGTGCCCGGCAAGCGATGCCGCGCGGCCCGGATCCAGCGCAGCGATCGCGGCGGCCATGTCCGGCGCGAGCAGTGCGTCCACGGCGCTCAGAAACGCGATCGCCCATGCGGTCATGTCGATGCCGGAAAAGGCGCGGGCCTGGTCGGGCGGCAGGATGTCACTCTCGTCGCCGGCCCAGCTTTCCCCGTAACTGCGGACGACCGCGCTTCCCGACATCAGTCGCGTCGAAACCTGTGCCGGCGCAAAACCCGTAAAGCTGGCAGCGGCGGTCGCGCCATCATCCTGTCCGGACATTTTCATCCCTATATTCAACACCGAAAAATTCGATGTGCGTCAGCCAGTAATGGCAGCCGCCTGCGCATCGGTCCAATCCTCGATACCGCCTTCAAGCGCACCCTGGGACGGCCGCTGTCATCGGAAAATCGCCGCCTGCGAAAAGGTCTGAAACCTGTTGAACCGGTAAATACAAGTATTGAGTCGGTATATAAAGTTGTGAGCCGGTATTTCATGAATCCTATATTATATATTCAAGGATAAGGTCAGTTTTTACTTGTGAATACTTGAGGCGACAGCTATTTCCATGCGCCGCGCCCGCCTGGCCTTTCTATGGAGCCAGGACGCCGGCGTTTAAAGCCAAGTACAAGGCGAGAGGGAACGCATATGAAGATGGGCAGGCGTCAATTCGTGGCGTCGACAATGGTTCTGGCCGCAACGGGCTGCAGCGGCGGCGGCACGTCCTCTTCTACACCCGCTCCCACGCCCGCACCGTCGCCCTCTCCGTCGCCGAGCCCAAGCCCGACGCCCACGCCCACTCCAACCCCGTCGGGCCTTTATCCGAGCTACAATGTCAGCCCGAAATCAGCGGATTCCACGGGCATGACGAGCACGGCGGTGGATATCGCCGGGCGCATCAAACTTGGCTGGAATGCCGGCAACACGCTTGAAGCGATCGGCGGCGAAACGGCCTGGGGCAATCCGCTCATAACCCAGGCGCAGATCGACAAGATCAAGGCGCTTGGCTTCGACGCGGTACGCCTGCCTTGCTCCTGGGATCAATATTCGGACAAGACGACGGCCAAGATTACCGATACCTGGCTCAACCGTGTGAAAGACATCGTGCAATATTGCATGAACGCCAACCTCTATGTTCTGCTCAACATCCATTGGGATGGGGGTTGGCTGGAAAATCACGTCGATGCGGCGAGCCAGGACGCGGTTGTCGCGAAGCAGAAGGCGTTCTGGGAACAGATCGCCACAAAACTGCGCGACTTTGACGAGCGCCTCATGTTCGCCAGCGCGAATGAGCCCGACGCCAACTCCGCCGCCAAGGCGGACGTCCTGCTTGTCTATCACCAGACCTTTGTCGACGCGGTGCGCTCGACCGGCGGCAAGAACGCCTATCGCACGCTTGTCGTCCAGGCGCCGAACACGAATATCGACGAGTCGAATTCAATCTGGAAGAAAATGCCGACCGATACGGCATCGAACCGTATGATGCTCGAAGTACATTATTATTCGCCGCCCAATTTCGCCATTCTCTCGGAGGACGCGTCCTGGGGGAAGATGTTCTATTATTGGGGCAAGGACAATCACTCCACGATTGAGCCCGATCGCAATGCCGACTGGGGTGAAGAGGATTTTGTCGACCAGCAGATGCTGTCAATGAAGACGGGTTATACCAGCAAGGGCATTCCCGTGCTTTTGGGCGAATATGGCGCCCCTCGCCGCACCACCCCGAAGGACCTGCCCAAGCACAACGCGTCGGTGAGTTTCTGGCACAAATATATCACCCAAAAGGCGCTGGCCAACGGCCTTCTGCCCTTTGTGTGGGATATCGGCCAGATCATCGACCGGAAAACCCTTACGGTGGTGGACCAAGGCACTATGGACGGCCTGCTTGAAGGCGCCGGCAAGAAATAACCGCTGAACCGCAGCGGTCCAACAGCTGTTGCCAGGGGTCTGCCGCGCGGCGGCCCCTGGCAACCTTCTTTGAGTCGCGGTCGGGGGCACCTTCCCAGGCTATGGTGACACTTTACTTCTGGGTCGGCACGCATAACCGCCCGCTCTCGCCAGTGGCGGACCTTCCCCAACCGCGGTAAAGAGTCGTGATGAGCGTTCAAGGAAGCTGTCATTGCGGTAACGTGCGGATCGAGCTGCCACGCGAGCCCGAATGGGTCGCGGACTGTAATTGCTCGCTCTGTCGGCGACTGGCATGGCGTGTCGCCTATTTCCCCCCGGAGCAGGTGAGCATTTCAGGCGAAACGACCGCCTATATCTGGGGCGATCGCATGATCGGCATTCACCACTGTCCGATCTGCGGCTGCGGGACTCACTGGGAGACCCTTGGGGAAGATTTCGGCAAAATGGGCATCAACGCCCGCTTGCTGGACACATTCGACGAAAAGACCGTCGAGGTGAGGAAATTCGACAACGCGGATTGAGTCTTAATCTCGTTGATGATGACCTCTCTCTTCAAGCCCTTCCCCTAGCTACCTCCTAGCGAATATCCGGGATCGCCGGTTCCGGCGGGCCCGGTTTCTCTGCGCAGAGCCCGTCGAGGTAGAAATCGAGGTGCCGGTGAGCAAGTGAGCGCTCCTCGTCCGGTGGCAATCCTACCGCCAACGGCCGCGCGAAGCGCGTCAAGCCGAACACAATATCACGCTCGGACAGATCATTGCGGAGAGAACCCGGTCGCACGGCGCGGCCAACCATCGATTTCATGAGCGTAGCCGCACGGGCGCGGAGGTCGGGCCAGTCCGGCTCTTCCAGAAGTGGATGGAGAATGTTCACCGCCCCGATCCCATTATCCAGGGCCATGTGCATATATTGCCGGAGCGCGTCCACACCGTCAGGAACGGCTTCGATCAGGGCCTCTCCGGCAGTGATGCTCTTTTCCAGCACGTGACGGGTGGCGGCGTGAAGTAGCGACTGCCGGTCGGGGAAGTGCCTGTAGAGAGTGCCGATACCAACACCGGCGCGTTCGGCAATGGCGTCCCGCGCCGGCTCGCCGCCGACTTCCAGAACCAGCTCGACAGCGACTTCGATCAGCCGTTGCCGGTTCTTTCGCGCATCAGCGCGCACCGTGCACCCGCGGCCGGTTGCTCGCCGATCTCCTTGACCTTCCCATAATCGGAGGATATTCCTCCGTTTGCTTGGCTGTCAACGCGACCATGGAGCAAGGACCCTTAAGGAGTGGGCGGATGGAAACGGCGTACTCACAGGATGTAGACGGGCTGACAGGCCTGGCAAAAATCTATTTCGAAGCTGCTTACACGATGGACGCGGAAAAATTCGCGACGATCTTCGACCCCTCTGCTTTCGTCACGCGGCTCGACGATCACGGCGGCGTGGTTGTCACTCCCTTAGCAACCTGGCTCGACATAGTTCGCGGCATCCCCTCACCGCGTGATACCGGCGGCATGCGCAAGGACGAGATTCTTTCCATCGCCATCACCCGTGACCTGGCGTTGCTCAAGCTTCGCCTGCGGATCCCCCCTCGCGAGGTGACGGATCTGCTGTCCTGCTTCTACCTCAACGGCCGCTGGCAGATCGTCCAGAAAGTGTTTGCGGCCGAGGTCCCGTCGTGAATGCCCGGCCCGCGACGGTAGCGCTAAATCTGCGTGCCGGGGAAACGGCGCGTTCAGGCCGCACGGCTCAACGGCTCGATCGAACGACTTAAATCCCCCTATCGGATCAGCGGCGAAAGGATAGCGCGATGGATCGCAGACAGTTTGTTCAATCGTCTTTTGTCGCCGCGGGAATCGTTGCGTTCCCCGCAGGCGCATCGGGCCGCGACAAGAAGGGCGTGCCAACCCGATTGGATGCAGCAGCATATCACGCTTCGCGATACTATGTTTCGACACCGTTCGGGCGCATCGCCTCTGTCGAACGCGGCCGCGGCCCCGTCGCCCTCTTCATACATGGCTTCCCGCTCAGCGGCTTTCAGTGGCGCGGTGCTTTGGAACGCCTGGCCGGCCAGCGGAGATGTATCGCGCCGGACCTGATGGGGCTGGGCTATTCGGAGGTGGCTGAGGAGCAGGATCTCTCCCCCCGTACCCAGGCCGACATGCTCGTGGCACTTCTCGACCGGCTCGCCATCCCGGCCGTCGACCTGATCGCCAACGATAGCGGGGGCACCATTGCACAGCTCCTCATGGCGCAGCATCCCCGCAGAATTCAGACCGTCATCCTGACCGATTGCGACGTTCACGAGAACAGTCCACCGCCGCAAATGCGCAATTCGATCCAGCAGGCGCGTGATGGAGTGTACGACAAGAAGATAGAGCGACACCTGGCTGACCGATCTTATGCAAGGTCTGCGCAAGGCATCGGAGGTGGTGCCTATGTCGACCCCGCGAACTTCAGCGACGAGGCGATCGAATACAGCCTTCGCCCTCTCATCGCCTCGTCCCTGAGAAGAACTCTGCTCAACCGCTACCTTGCCGCGTTCGAACCCAATCCGCTTGTGGCGATCAAGCCTTTGCTCGAACGGTGTGAAGCGCCGACGAGGATGGTCTGGGGAACGGCCGACCCGCTGTTTCCGCTGGCTTGGGCGGAATGGCTCGATCGCACCCTGCCCAGGTCCCGCGGCATGCGCCTGGTCGATGGCGGTCGATTGTTCTGGCCCGAGGAGCACCCGGATCTCCTCACCGAGGAAGCACGAACCTTGTGGTCGATCTAGGGTGCAGACCCATTGTCCTTTTGGAGACAGCGATGAGCGAACTCGTCCTTACTACTTATGACTGGGTGCCCGAACTGCCGCGCGGTCTTGTGCGCGACCTGAGAGTGCGTTGGGCTCTGGAAGAGGCTGAATTGCCCTATCGGGTGGCAAGCACCCCGTTTCACGATCGGAGCCCCGAACATTTCGCAGCGCAGCCGTTCGGCCAGGTGCCATGGGTGACCGATGGAGACCTGACCATCTTCGAGAGCGGCGCGATCCTGCTCCACTTGGCCGAGAAGAGTTCAGCCCTCATGCCCACGGATCCGCGCGACCGGGCCGAGGTCATGTCGTGGGCCATCGCTGCACTCAATTCGGTCGATCTGCCGTGCCAACCCTGGGCCTTGTTCCGTTTCATGGGCTTCCCGGGAGAATCGCCGGAAGCGAAGTTCGTTGAGGAATTCCTGAAGGCCCGACTCGATCGCATCGAGGCGGTACTGACCGGCCGGGAGTGGCTCGTGTGCGACCGCTTCTCGGTGGCGGATCTGCTGATGGCGGATGTCCTGCGGCAGGTAGGTCGGTTCGACGGGCTGGCAAACCACGCCAATTGCCGCGCGTTCGTCGCGCGCGCCACGGCCCGGCCCGCATTCGTAAAAGCCTATGACGACCAGATGGCGCACTTTGCTGCGGCCGACCCAGCCTGAGGAGGCATTAATGTACGCCAGGGACGTTCCCCCGGGGACCATCTTCTATCACGGCACCAAGGCCGAACTGGGCATAGGAAGCCTCATCAGTCCGGGCTTCGGAAGCAATTTCGTCGAGCGCGGGCTGAAACATGTCTATTTCACCGCGACGCTCGACGCGGCCACCTGGGGAGCGGAACTTGCCAGGGGTGAAGGCCGGGGTCGCATCTTCATGGTGGAGCCGACCGGTCCATTCGAGGACGATCCGAATCTCACCGACAAGAAATTCCCCGGCAATATGACCGCATCCTACCGCTCGGTCGATCCGCTTAAGATCACCGGCGAGGTCGAGGATTGGATCGGCCATTCCCCTGACCAAGTCCGAGAGATGAAGGAAAGTCTCGCCCGTATGAAAGAGGAGGGCAGGGACACTATCATCGAGGACTAATAGCGGGCGCCATTCACGCATCTCTGCGGAGCGCTCTTCTCCCTCTCCAATCGGGAAAGGGGAACAGCGCTCGCGCAATGTGTGATTCCGATAGCCTTCAGGGGAGAGGCTTGAAAAGACCGGTCAACACCAACGAGATTCGGTATTGCGCACCTTGCCGCCCGGGTTATCCGGCGACGACGGGAGACGCAGATAATGTCCAGACTTCAGCCGGATCGCCGCTCCCTTTTGCTGATGGGTGCAACGGGGCTGTTGGCCACGCCCCTCCTTGCGGCCGACCTCCCCGCTGACGGCTGGGTCAATGTGCGTCACTTCGGCGCGAAAGGCGATGGTTCCGCGATCGATACGCCCGCGATCAACAAGGCGATCGCGTTCGCTGCGGCGCGAGGTGGTGGGACCGTCTATTTTCCCCCCGGCACCTATGCCTGCTACTCGATACGGCTGAAGAGCCGCGTCGGGCTCCATCTGCATAGCGGAGCGATCATCCTGGCCGCGAAGGCTCCTGAAGGCGGCGCGGGCGGCTATGACCTCGCCGAACCCCAGGATCCGTCCTTCGAACAATATCAGGATTATGGTCATAATCACTGGCGCAACAGCCTGATCTGGGGCGAGGGACTGGCGGATATCGCGATCACGGGTAACGGTCTGATCTGGGGAAAAGGGCTAGGCCGGGGCTCGGATGGCTACCGGAAGGATCCGGCGGGGCCCGGCACCGGCAACAAGACGATCGCGCTCAAGAACTGCCACAATGTGCTGCTCAGGGACTTCAAGATTCTCGAGGGCGGCTGGTTCGGCTTGCTGCTGACCGGCGTCGACAATCTCACGATCGACAATTTGCTCATCGACACCAACCGTGATGGGATGGACATCGATTGCTGCCGCAACGTCCGTGTTTCAAACTGCACGGTCAACAGCCCTTTTGACGACGGCATCTGCCCTAAATCGAGCTTCGCGCTTGGCTATCCCCGCTCCACCGAAAACCTGACGATCGAGAATTGCATGGTGACCGGCAGTTACGAGATCGGATCGGTATTGGCCGGAACCTGGAAGAAGCGCGGCCCGGAAGCCGTGGGCAGCATCTATGGCCGCATCAAGCTCGGAACCGAAAGCAACGGTGGCTTCAAGAACATCACGATCACCAACTGCACCTTCGACGGAAGCCAGGGCCTGGCACTGGAGACGGTCGACGGTGCGAGCCTGGAAGACGTGACCATCAGCAACATCACGATGCGCGGCAGTGTCTCGTCGCCGATCTTCATGCGGCTGGGTAGGCGGATGCGTGGCCCGAAGGAGCGGCTGATCGGCACGCTCAAGCGGGTGATGATCAGCAATATCAGCAGCTCCGGCGCCGCCTTGCTGCCCTCGATCATCGCAGGGCTGCCCGATCATCCGGTCGAAGATATCAAAATCAGCGACGTCTACCTGCAGCAGGTGGGCGGTGCGCCGGAGGCAATGGCGCACCTGAACCCGCCCGCCAACGAAGACCATTATCCCGAACCCTATATGTTCGGCGATCTGCCGGCCTGTGGCTTCTTCATTCGCCACGCGCGCAATGTCGAATTCAGCAATGTCGAGGTGGCGGTGCAGCAGGCGGACCCGAGGCCCGCCTTTCGGATCGAGCATGTGGATGGCGCAGATTTCTTCCACGTTCGTGCGCCCGGCGGCTCATTATTCAGCCTGGAGGACGTACGTAACTTTGCGGTCAGCGGCAGCGGGCAGGTGCCCGATCAGAGGCTCGCCGCCGCACGGTCCATGGTGATCTGATCGAATCGGCCTGCGTGACCGACTGACATTGGGACCTTGCTGCCCTCCACCCCTCCAGCGACGAACGGCAGCGTCTGGCCGTTGCTCAGCGCATCACGCGCCGCCGAACCAGATCGGCGGTGTGCCTCGCCGGGACAGCTAGCCAACGCGCCGCGCTGCGGCGATCAAAGCAATGATCGAACGTCGCGTACGGTTTGGCGGAGCTTCACCGCAACGGCAGGATCGAGCCCTGAAGGAACATAGGTCACCGCGCCAACGTCGCGGTCAGAGAGGTCGCCGTAAAGCGCCAAAGCGAACAGGTAGCTGCCGGCCACGCTGGGGTGGTTGCCGTCTTCGGTGAGCGGGATCTCCGGATGGTCGCGCTCGACATAGCCCCAGAGCGTGCCGACGTTGACCAGATGTGCGCCGGTACGCGCGCCAAGCGCAGCGGTGCCCGACTGGATCTCTGCGGAAAGAGCCGCGCGGCCGCTGCCGTCCGGGTCGCCACCGTCCCAAAGCTTCGATTCGTAGGTCCAGTTGACAACGAGGCGCGGTTGCCCTGCCGCAGGGTGAACGGCTTTGATGAGTTTCGCGCCGTAAGTCTGAAAGCTGTGCTTGAGGTCGTCGCTGGACTGAGCGCGGCTTTCACCCTGGAGGACGACATCGTCCCAACGCTGTCGCAGCAGGTCCTGAGTGCGCGCATCGTTCCAGAGGGTCTCAAAGCTGGCGCCGGACGGTGCATCGAGGGTAATTTCGAGTTTCTGCGGATCGTGATCCGAGTCCGCGATCCGGCGGACCATATCCGGCATGTCGTGAAACCAGGTGCGGCTATTGCCCAGGATCAGCACGGTGCGGGCAGGGCGGCGATCGAACGCGTCCCCGACACTTTGGATCAACGCTTCCGCCGTCAACGGCTGACCGAATTCGAACCAGGCTATGCCGCCAAGCGCCATAAAGAGAATGAGGGGTAGGAAGAAGCGCATGCTTCCCGCGTTACGTCGATAATCTCAAGGCTTGGTTGACGGGAGGGGCCATATCGCGAGCTTTTTATTTCGGTGGTATTTCGGTGACATGGCGTAATTGAGGTAGCCATCCTCCTGCTAGGATGCGGAGTCGCCGAGGCGCTCCAGAGGCAGGAGGATGACCGATGACGATTTAGTTCAGAAAGGCGGAGGAGCGCCACAAGGTGATCATGCCGAAAAGGAAGCCAAAGAGGCTCCCCTTCGCCGAGCGCGTCGAAAAGCGGGTCGGCGAGGAACTCGCCCGACGCGGGCTTCAGGCATAAAATGCGCCGCCAATGGCGGGAAGGCTCACCCCGCGTCCAAGGGCGACACCTCGAGCATGGCGTCCGGTCGGGCCAGTACGATCAGCCGCAATCCGCAGGCGCGGGCGCGGTCGATCGCAAGGTCCGTCGCGGCTGACAGCGTCACCAGCATCGGGCAGCCTGCCAAGGCCGCCTTTTCCACCAGCTCGTAGGAGCAGCGCGACGACAACAGGGCGAAGCCGCCATCCCAGTCGTCGCCCGCGCGGCGCATCGCCCCGATCAGCTTGTCGAACGCATTGTGACGGCCGACATCCTCGCGCACCGCGATGATCGACCCGTCAGCCCGGCAGCACGCTGCGGCATGGACGGCACCTGTCGCACGGTTGAGCGGCTGATGCGCACGCAGTGCGGCAATTGCCCTGAAGACCACCGCCTCGTCGATTCCATCGCCGCCATCGACAGCCGGCAACGGCCGCAGCGCCTGTTCGAGATTTTCGATCCCGCACAGCCCGCACGACGATTCCGACACTCGGTGCCGCGCGCGCGCGAACACCTGCTCGGCACAGCGCGGCGACAGCGTGACGCGCAGAATGTCGCCGCCGGCCGCCGTGTGATGATCGATGTCGATCACGTCCGCAGCGTCCGCGATCAACCGCTCGCTGAGCGCGAAGCCAATCGCGAAATCCTCGAGGTCCGCGGGCGTCGCCATCATCACCGCATAGCCGATCCCGTTGAACTCGATCGCGATCGGCCGCTCCACGGCGACGGGGCGCGAGACAGCGGCGCGCGCGCCGTCAGACTCTATGCTGTCGAACGCTGAATCCCTGGCGCCGCCGGTCGGGCCGGTCATGGTTGGCACGCGCTTCTCCTTCGGCGGAAACGCAGGTCGGGCTTCAGGAATAGGGCGGCCGGTCGAGCCCGGCTGGGCTGGTCGTGAAGATCTCGCAGCCAGTCTCGGTAATGCCGATCGAATGCTCGAACTGCGCCGAGAGCGAACGGTCGCGGGTCACCGCCGTCCAGCCATCATCGAGCAGCTTCACATCGGGGCGGCCGATATTGATCATCGGCTCGATCGTGAAGATCATGCCGGGGCGGAGCTCCGGCCCGGTGCCGGGCTTGCCGACATGGACGACCTCGGGCGCGTCATGGAAGAGTTGGCCGAGGCCGTGCCCGCAGAAATCGCGGACCACGCCGAAGCGGTGCTTTTCGGCATGATGCTGGATTGCGTGCGCCACATCGCCCATGCGGTTGCCGGGCTTTGCCTGCTCGATGCCGAGCATCAGGCATTCATAGGTCACGTCGACCAGCCGCTTCGCCTTGATGGGCACATCGCCGATCAGATACATCCGGCTCGAATCGCCGTGCCAGCCGCCAACGATCGGCGTCACGTCGACATTGACGATATCGCCCGATTTCAGCGTCTTCTCGCCCGGAATTCCGTGACAGACGACATGGTTGATCGAGATGCAGCTCGAATGGGTATAGCCGCGATAGCCGAGCGTCGCCGGAACACCGCCGCGCTCTGCGATGAAGCGGTAGATCATGGCATCGATGTCGGCGGTGGCGACGCCCGGCACCATGTGCGGCACGATCATGTCGAGCGTCTCGGCGGCGAGCCGGCCGGCCTTGTGCATGCCGTCGAACGCCTCGCGGCCATGGAGCTTGATGGCGCCGGTGCGGCCGGCGGGCGCGTCCGGGGTTACGGTTACATAATCGGTCATGGGTCGGATATAGCGAGCCGCGCCGGGCTTTGCGAGGCCCGTGCGACGGGCTATGCGAAACCATGAACGAGCGCATCTGGACGGCCGCCCTCGCGGTGATCGGCGACGAGATCCTGTCGGGCCGTACTCAGGACAGGAATATCGCGCAGGTCGCGGCGTGGCTCAACGTCCAGGGCATCCGCCTCGCCGAGGTGCGTGTCGTGCCGGACAAGACCGCCGCGATCGTCGAGGCGGTGAACGCACTCAGCACCCGCTACGATTATCTCTTCACCACCGGCGGTATCGGGCCGACGCATGACGATATCACCGTCGATGCCATCGCCGAGGCGCTGGGTGTGTCCGTGGTATACCATCCCAAAGCGGTCGCGATGCTGGATCGTTATTACGCCACGCGCGGCGGGCTGACCGACATTCGCAAGCGGATGGCCCGCGTGCCCGAGGGTGCCGATCTGATCGAGAACCGCATGTCGGGCGCGCCGGGCATCAGGATCGGCAATATCTTCGTGATGGCGGGCGTGCCGCATATCACCGCCGGGATGCTGGATTCGCTCACCGGCACGCTCGAAGGCGGGTTGCCGGTATTGTCACGCACCATCGGCTGCTGGGTGCTGGAGAGCGAGGTCGCGCTGCTGCTCGGCGAGGTCGAACACGCCTATGATGACGTCGCGATCGGCAGCTACCCGTTTTTTCGCGATGGCCGGACCGGAGCCAATTTCGTGGTGCGCGCGACTGACCAGGCAGTGGTCGATGCCTGTATAGCCGATCTCACCGCACGGCTCGAGGCTGAGGGGAGGGTGGTGGTCCCGGATGGAATCTGACGTGGATCCGACGCCTTTTCCATGCGTCTGTGCGGTGGAGGGATGAACAGTGCGCGCGCCGATTGGCCATCCTCGTCGCCGCGCAACGGGATATCAGTTGCGCGCGGTGCTTATTGACATGAGAGTCAAGATAGAGCGGCATTATTCATTCAGCAATGTGTGTGAGATATTGATGAAGGTGATGGCGCACCCCCAAAAGAAGGTATAACCATTTTGAGGGCGATTGTTTAACGCTAATCAACGGGAGAGGCCGGTGGTTGCCACCATCCTTATAGCTGACGATCATCCCGTCTTTTCGGTCGCATTGGGGATGGCTGCCCGTCAGGCAATGCCGGAAGCGATGACCGAACACGCCACGACGATCGCGGACGTCTATGCGCGTGCCAAGGCCGGCCCGCTGCGGTTGATCCTGCTCGATCTGATGATGCCCGATGTCCAGGGTTTTGCCGGGCTCGTGATGTTGCGCCAGCTGCAGCCCAATGCCGCTATCGCGATCGTCAGCAGCAACGATCAGCCATCGCTGATGCGGCGCGCGGCGCAGCACGGTGCCAATGGCTATATTCCCAAAAGCACCCCGATGAGCGGGATGATCGAGGCGATCAGCATCCTGCTCGCGGGCGGGCAGAGCTTCCCGGTCGAGACCTTTGCCGATGGCGACCAGGATCCCGAAACCCCGGCTGTCGCGCAGCGCATCGCCGAGCTGTCGACCGCGCAGCTACGGGTTCTGCAAATGGCGGCGAGCGGCCGGCAGAACAAGCAGATCGCCTATGAGCTCGGCGTTGCGGAAACGACGGTGAAAACGCATCTCGCCCAGACCTATCGCAAGCTCGCCGTGACCAACCGGACCCAGGCGATCCTCGCTCTTCAGACCCTCGACATAACGCGCTGAGTGCGCGCGACGGCGATGGCGGCGATCGTCTCGCCGCTGCAACGCTCCAGCCGTGCCGACAGGCCGGGCAGGCTCTGCGCGGAGCCGAATTCCACCGCCCCGCAGGACCGCGCCAACCGGCGTGCGCCAATCCCCTCCGCCGCCCCGCGCAGGCTATGCGCCTCGGCGCGCGCCGTGCGGCCTTCATTATGGGCGATCGCCGCGAGAATGGCCTTCACCCGATAGGCGATGTCGCCGGCCATCAGGCCGAGGATCATGTCGCTTTCATCGTCTCCAAGCGCTGCCCGCAGATCCGCGAGCTGGGCTGAGTCGATCAGGGGCGCCTGTTCGATAGGGGCATACATCGTCATCGCAGGAAAACGCCTGCGGAACGTTGCGTGATAGGTTGCGCCACGCGCTCCGGCTCGGCGCCAAGCCAATCGTGAAGCAATTTATCGAGTGCTGAGAGCGTGACCGGTTTTGTCAGATGGCCCTGCATTCCGGCGTCCATGCAATTCTGGATGTCGGCCGGATAGGCGTTGGCCGTCAGCGCCACGATCGGCAGATCGGCGGCGCTGACGCCTGAGGCGCGTATCAGGCGAGTCGCCTCGAGCCCGTCGACGCTGGGCATCTGCATGTCCATAAAAACCAGCTGATAAGGCGCACCGGCGACGGCCGCCTGTTCGATCATGCGGATCGCCACGGCGCCATCGCCAGCGATATCGGGTTCGAAGCCCAGTCGGCCGAGCATCGACTTGATCAGCAACTGCTGGATCTGGTTGTCCTCGGCGATCAGGATTCGCGCATCGGGTTGAACCTGGCGCCCGTCCACGCACGTTAACGCCTTGAGCGGTTGCCGGTTTTCCAGTGCCGTTGCCGTGGTCGGCCGCAGCGGCACGCGCAACGTCACTACCGTGCCTTCCTCGGGCTTGCTGACCAGGTTCAGCGATCCCGCCATCATCAGGGCGAGCTCGGTAGAGATGGTCAGCCCCAGGCCGGTACCGCCATGCCTGCGCACGGTCGAGCCGTCCGCCTGCACGAATTGCCCGAAAACCGCCATCTGCCGGTCCTCGGCGATGCCGATGCCGGTATCCTCGACCTCGATGACGAGTTCGTCGCCTTCTTCGCCCGGATCGACGAACGCGCTGACATTCACTGAGCCCGTATCAGTGAACTTCACGCCATTGCCGACCAGGTTGAGGAGGATCTGCTGCAGCCGCAAGCTGTCGCCGACCACGAATGCGGGCAGCTTCGAATCATAGCGCGCCGCGAGGTCGATACCCTTTCGTCCGGCCAGCGGCATCAGCAGCTGGACACAGCCATCGACCAGCTGACGAATATCGACGGCTTCCTCCGCGAGCGAAACCTGGCCCGCCTCGATTTTCGAAAGATCGAGAATATCGTTGAGCAGGCGCATCATCGCCGCGCCGGAGTCCGCGATCATCTGAAGCTTGTGACGCTGTGCCGGCGTCGGATTGTCGGCCAGCAGCAACTCGGTGAAACCCAATACCCCACCCATCGGCGTGCGGATTTCGTGGCTCATATTGGCGAGGAAGGTCGATTTGGCGAGGACGGCGACCTCGGCGTTCTGGCGCGCCGCGTCGAGCTCGAGCTCGAGCCTCTTGCGTTCGGAAATGTCACGCACCGAGCAGATGATTTCCTGCGGTTCCCGGGTCTCGGCATGCCGCACCAGGCCGCAGTTCGCCTCGAGCCAGATCCAGTGATCGGGCTCGATCCTAGACGCGGCGCGATAGGCGACGACCAGGCGCTCGACCTCGCCCGATGCAAGCGAGCGATGCGCGGCGTTGACCGCTTCACTATCTTCCGGGTGGAAGCCTTGAAGCATCGACTGACCAATCAGGTGCCTGGGCTTGACGCCAAGCAGGTCGCCCACTGAAGGCGACGCATAATGGCAGGTCCCATCCAGCCCCAGCCGGAAGACGGCGTCGGTGGCATTCTCGGCGAGCAACCGCAGCTGCTCCTCCTGCTCGGCCAGCGCGAACTCGGCAAGCTTGCGATCGGTGATGTCGATATTGACCCCGATATGGCCGATCCGCTCGCCGCTTTCGGAAAGCGCCGGCGCAGTGATGGCTTGCGCCCAACGCACATCGCCGTTGCGATGGAGGAAGCGGAATTCGGTGCACAGGTTGCTATTTCCGGCGACGACGTCCGCAACGTCCCGGGACAGGCGGGGGAGGTCGTCAGGATGCACCGTGGCGCTCCATCCCCCGCTCATCGCCTCCTCATGATCAAGGCCTGCGAGCGCCATCCATGCCGGATTGACGTAGGTCACCCGCCCGTTGATGTCGGTGCGGAAGATCCCCGCCGGCGACAGGGCGGCGAGTGCTTCGAACAGGCGCTTGCTCTCGGCCAGCTCGATCGAGGCGCGGCGCTGTTCGGTGATATCGATCACCGCGCCGATGAATCCGAGCAGTTCGCCTTCCTCGCCGAATTCCGGGCTGTTGACGATCCGTACCCACATGTCGCTGCCGTCAGCCGCGCGGAAGATAGCCTCACGCATCTGGATTTCGCCGGGCTCGGACAGCGCTGATGCGTCCTCGTCGCAGGACTGGCAGCCCGCCAGCGCGCGCTTCCAGCCATCGCCGAGGGTCTCCTCGACCGTCAGCCCGATCTTGTCGGCCCATGTCTTGTTGAGATAGGTAACGCTGCCATCGGCGGCGGCGCGATAGATGCCGACAGGGGCAGCTTCGGCGAGCCTGCGGAAACGCGCCTCGCTTTCCTCGAGCGCGCGCTGCGCGGCGACGCTCGCCGAGATGTCGCGGATGCTGCCGGTCGTGCCGCCAAATGCGCCGTTCTCGTCGCTCACCCGCCGCAGCACGACTTCGATATGGCGACACTCACCGCTGGCATGAAAAAAGCGCTGGTGGAGAATCGTCTCGCTGATCTCGCCGGAAACGATTTTGGGATATAGCTGCCGCGCGATCGCGAGATCGTCCGGGTGAAGCAGCTTGACGGTGAGCCAGCCCATGCTCTCCTCAACTGAGTAGCCGGTCAGTTCGGGCCAGGCCGAATTGAGGAAAATCCACCGACCGTTCGCGTCGGCGCGGAAGACGACTTCGCGCATCGACTCGAGCAGGGTAGCGGCAAATTTGTGGCTCGCGGCGAGTTCGTCACGGATCCGGTCGCGACCGGCCAATGCCGAGGCGATCGGCAACCAGATGCCGAAGTTGGTGGCGAGGAACAATTGCACGATGTGCGCCCGCTCGCCCGGCGACACAGGCAGCAGGTAGATCGGGCCTGCACCGCGCCCCGTCGCGACCACAGCGATGAGCGCGATCATCCCGAACGACGCCGCCGTCCCCGACACACCGAGCCGAAACGCCGCGACGATCATGATCGGTGTGATCAGGAACAGAAGCGGGAAGCGCGACTGGCCGAAAACCAGCGCGGCCGTCGCAGCGCTGAGAGCGAGGATCAGCACCGCCTCCGGTATCTTGTTGCGGTCGAAGGTATCCCGAGCCCGCCACGCGTCGATGGTTGCGAACACGAGGGGACCGGCGATCAACATTCCCAGGCCGTTAGCGACCGACCGTGCCGTCCAGACCGACACATACATTAGGCTGGAGGGGCCGGCGAGCCAGAGGGCGACAAAGGCGCTGGAGATCAGCGGCGCGATGCCGCAGCAGACGATCCCGAAGCGGACGAGATCACCGAAATGGGCGATGTCCGGTGTATGGCGCTGCCATCGCACCAACAGCCAGGTCCCGAACAGCGCCTCGACACAATTGGCGAGCGCAAGCATGACCGCGTTGGGAGTCAGGTCGCCGAGCGCGAAATTGGTAAAGAGATAGCCAGTAAAGGCTGCAACCAGCCATTTGGCAGGATGGGATTTGCCACGCCGCAGCAGGGTTGCCGCGAGCAACGCATTCGGCAGCCACAAGGCGCCGACCCGTCCGCCCTCGCGGGTCAGCATCAGGCCGCCCCAGTCGAGCAGAAAAATCAGCAGACCGAACGCGGCGAGGCGGAGTGCGCTCCACATTACGGCGCTCGCGTCTTGGGCCTCCAAGCGCAACGGCATTCGTCCTATCCCCCCGGTAAAGCGATATAGGCTTTTCCTGGTTAACGGATCGTTATAAGTGCCGCCGGCGCTAGCTGGCGATCCGGAGGCCGAGTTCACTGGCTTGCTCATCCACAGCAGCGCCTCGGTTGCGGAGTGCCGCGGCAACAAGTTCAGGCAGCATCCGGTTGGCGTCGAAGACGTCGTGATTCTGCCATTTGAGGAACCGGCGGACGCGATGCTCGGCATGTTCCAGCGCCGCGCCGCTGTCAGCGACCGCGGAAACCTCCGCGAGCACGGCGAACTGGATATGGGTTGGCGTGATCGTCGCGCGTGGCGACGGCAGCCAGGCCGCCTCGGGCTGGATATCGAACAACAGCGGGTCGCCATCATAGCGGATGGACTTCGCGACGCGGATCTTGACGTCGCCGTCTTCGCCGCGCCGGGTGGCGACGTTCCATTCGACAGCGGCATGCTGCAGATTGACCGGGCGGATCGCGCAGCGCGCCACCACGGCATCAATGATATTGTGCCGCTTCGACGCCGAGGCCGTACGATAGGACTGCACTTTGAGTACGGTCAGGATGCGCTGGCGCAGCACATCGACCCACTGCTGTGCGGCGCGCTGCTGCCAGAATAATTCCCGGCCTTCGAACGTCAGTTGCATGGTTTTTTCCCCTTTTGTAGCAGGTTGTGCGCCGTAGAGCGCTTCGAAGGCCGACGGATCGGTCATTGGATGTGCGCCGTGAAGGCGCGGGCGAGGGCTGAATTGGCCGGCATGATTCCGCTCCGGGTGATGTGTTGAACTGCCCCGGCCAATCCGAACCGGGTGATGATCGCGCCGAGGACGGCACGAAGGCTGGCGAGGTTTCTCATCGTCCGAACAATCCGAGCGAGGCGAAGTTGGTCTGATCGAACTTGAAGCGGATCGAGACATAAGGGCCGTTGTGCGTGTCGCGCGCGGCGGCGAAATCGCGATCGGCGAACCCGGCGAAGTTCCAGCCGGCGGTCACCAGCATGCCTTTTGACGGCCGAAAGCCGATCGTCGGCCCGGCGGCATAGGCGAAATTGCCGTGGCCGATATCGCCGCGAACCGTGGCGCGGCCGCCGATCTCGAAGAACTCGCCAAGGCCAAGCCGTGCATCCGCGCCGACCAGCGTTGTCAGTCCGGCGAGATCGAAGGAATCGATCCGGTCGAACACATAGCGACCGCCGACGAACAGGCTGATCTCGCTGCGCTGGAACAGCCCGCCCTCGTCATGGCCATAAGGCGACCAGTCCATCGAGACGCTGCCGACCACGCGGCGCGACCGGGCATTGCCATCGACGGTCAGCAGACCACCGCCAACCGGCCCCTCAGTCCCGGCGACCGCGCCGGTGACGCTGTCTTCGCGCCAGTCGAGCTTGCCGAGCACCGCGATGCGGCTGTCGATCGGCCGAGAGGCGCCGGAAATCGCGGCATCGAATGTCGTGGTCGCCGTGCCGGTGGGGGTGGTTGCGTGAGTCCAGCTCAGCAGGGCACCGAATGCCTGGCCGTCGCCGAGCCGCCGGATCAATCCAGCGGTGAAGCCCATACGATCGCCGAGCGAACCGAGGCGGTATTCCGCACGCGCCGTGCCGCTCCAGTTCTTGCCGCGATAGGTCGCGCCGAGCGTGATGGCGGTGAAATCTTCGGTGACGGTGTTGCCCGAGCCGATGAACCCACCCGCCGCGGCTGGCTGCGCCGGATTGACCAGCTTGTTCGGATCGATCCCGCTCAGTGTACGGTTGCCGTCGAGCGTGGCGTCGACCGACCAGTGTTTGCCGAGCTGCAGCGATTGGGCCAGGCCGTAGGCGGCATAGGCGCGGCGGCCATATTCGCCGGTCGATTGCCCGGCGACGGCGGTGGTCAGCCGCGCGCCGGCCCAAGGCTTCAGGTCGAAGCCGATCCGTGCGGTCCGGGCATCGACTGCTTCGCCGTGCGCGATCTCGTAGGAGCCGACCAGTGCAACGGCCGGATCGATCTGGAAGCGCGCGCCGATGCGGTGCAGGGCAGGGAAGTCAACGCTTTCGGAATGGCCGATCGCGAAGCTGGTCGAGGCGTCGAGCTCGAGCCGGTTATCGAACAGCCGCTGCGTCGCGCCGGCTTCAAGCAGCGTCGATTGCGCATCGGGAACCGTGCCGCCGCTATCCTGGGCGTGGGTCACGCCGACCCGCAGGTCGGTCTTGCCGGTACGATATTCGACCTGCGCGCGCATCGCGATGCGGTTCCCGCTGCCATCGAGCGCATGGTCGCTCCAAGCGCTACCCGAGGCCGACAGGGACTTGGTCAGCCGCACGCTGGCATCGACGCCGAACTTGCGCCGTCCGCGCTCGGAAAGATTTTGTTCGCTGACGCCGTAGTCGGCCGCCTGCTGGCGCGCATAAGCGAGGACGTCGAACTTGCTGTCATGATGCTCGGCCTCGACCTGCCATGCGGTATCGACGCCATGGATGCCATCGGCATGGCTTGCCGCGACTTCGGCGCGCACTTCGTTGCCCTTGCCGATCCGCACGCGTGCGTCGGCGGCGGCGATCGTCGTGCGCCCGGTGTCGCCGGAATCGCGGATTCCCGTCACACCAATCCGCACCTTGTCGTCAGTGGTGCGCCAGGTTGCGCGCGCGCCGGCATTGATCTCGCCGCCGTTCAAACCGTCGACTTCGAAGTTGATCACGATGAACTGCGGGTCGAGGTTGCTGGTGCGGCTCAGCACAGGCGAGGAAAAGCGCAGCGTGCCCGCAGCATAATCAATGTCATAATCGATGAAGCGGGTCAGGGTGTGCTGTTCGAGGATTTTCTCCGAGCGGAGCCGGTCGCGCACTTCAATCACGACCTGCTCGCTATTGGCGACGACATCGCGCGCGCCGAGCGAATAGGGCCCGGTCAGGCCATTGCCCTGGATCTCCACGCGGTGATGGTTGGTCGCGATGCGTGCCGCAAATGCCGAGGCATCGATGTGCTTGCCGCGATACTGGGCCTTGAGGCCGGTAGCGGAACGGGAATATCGGCCGAGGTCGGTATCGGTGAAGCCGGTCTCGAAATCGCCGAAAAGGGCGTAGAATTGCCTCGTCTCGAGCTTGAGATACAGTTTGTGCGTTGAAGCCGCACCGAACCGACGCTCGGCCCCGTCGGCATAGACGGTGTAATAGGTGCTGGGATCGATCGCCCCGGACAGCGTCTGGTCCTCGCGGCGCTTGGCGCTGTCATAGGCCAGCGTCATCAGCCACTGCCCGCGCACGCGGCCCTTGGCGTAAAGCGCCACACGGCCGTCCAGGTTAAGGCCGGCGCCGGGCGCGTCGAGCGCTTCGAGATGTTTGCCCAGCGTACCGAGGCCCGCGCGCCCTTCAGTGAGGCCCACGATCGTCCAGGGCTGATCGCCTGGGGCGAGCCAGCCATCGATGCGCTGGCGACGAACCTGGTCGCGGTCGCGGAAGCTGAAGTCAATCGTCACCGCGCCGCTCGTTGTGGTCGGCGCGAGCGCGATATAAGCGATGCCATCGTCCCCGGCGACACGCCAGGTCGGCGCTGCGCGCTCGAGCCCGGACAGGACCCGGGTCTGCTCGGCATCGATCGCGACGGCGGGCTGATAGGGCTGCGAGAGCTGGAACTCGCCGACGGTACCAGCATGAACCGGGCGACCGGCGCGATCGACCATGCGAACCGCCAGCACAGGCCGGTGAACGCCGTCAGCGAGAAGGCGGGATTTTTCGAGGAGGAATTCGGCGCGCGCCGCCGTTGCGACGAAATGCACGTCGCGATCCATCTTCGTGACCAGTGCGCCTGAGGCGTCGTGCACTTCGGCCGTCAGATGCGTGGTTTCGCCGGTCAGCGGAACACCGCGCCACAGGCTGACGGCGAAGGTGCCGCCGGCGTCGGTGCGATGGCCGTCGAAGGTGACCAGGTCGACGGGCTTGCCGTCAGCGAACAGCGTCACGGTCTGGTTGGGCAGATGGCGGATTGCGACACGCACGGCCGGGGCGCGAGGGTTGGTATCGGCCTCCGGGAACAGCCAGGCGACACTCGGTCCGCCACCAGCAAACCAGTCCCGCTCGGCGCCAGCGGACTCACGGTCGCTCATCGGCACCGGAATCGCAGGATCTGACGCATCGGCCTTGGCGCTGTGCGCGGGGACGACGACATGGAAATCGGCGACGACGAGCGAGCCGCCCTGGCCTTCGACGAAGCGCGAGATCGCGCTGCCGGCGCTGCGTGTGCTGCGCGCGCAATCGACCGCTTTGGCGCCTTCCGGCAGCGAGCCGGTATCGATCTGCACGACATGGGTTTCGGGGATCAGGCCCTCGAAATGGTAGCGGCCGTCGGGATCGGTGACCGTGTAGCTGCCGTCCTCGAGCAAAACGCGGACCCCGCCGACGCCGTGCGCGAAGGGTGGGCGGGCATCACAGCCGGCATCGACAACACGGCCGATCAGGGTCATCCGGTCAGCGATGGTTTCGTGCGTGATGCGCACCACGGCACTGGCGATCGCTCCCGCACCGCGCGAATCGATCGTGTGAGCACGGTTGATTGCCTGCCCGGCGGCTGCGTCAGGGCGGACCTGCAGCGCATAGCTGACGCTGTGCACCGCGGCGGGCGCCAGGGTGCCGAGCGCGATGGTGATCTGGCGGCCATCGGCGGTGATCGAGACCATGTTGGAGGCGGCATGGCCGTCGACGCGGACGCTATCGGGGCGCAACCGCATTTGTGGCGGTAGCGCGTCGATAATCGAGACGTCGCGCTTGGCATGCTGCGCATCGGGGTTCGTCACGACGAGCTTGTAAAGCACGAGATCGCCTGGTGCGGCGGTGCCGCGCGAGGCGGTCTTGGTCAGATTGACGCCCTTCGCGGGCCGATCGACCGGAATGTCGATACGAACCGCGCCAGGATTGGTGAGCTGGAAGACTTTGCCATAGGAAGACGGGTCGATGGCGAGCGGACCACCATCGGGCCGGCTCAGGCCGACCAATTGGGCCGGGTTCACCACTGAGGGGGCGGTGTAAGGCGCCGGGGGAACGATCTTCAGCTGGTAATGGCCGGGCACGACGAACGGAAAATGATATTCGCCCGCGGGCATTGGGTAGGTCGCGCCTGCGGCGTCCTGCACCGTCTGGCCGGTTATGACCGTGGCTGGCCATGCCGTGACTCCGTCGGGCGCCAGCACTTTTGCCGGCGCACCGGTGTCGGTATCGATCAGGGTCACGCTGGCGCCTGAGACCGGGCTTCCGTCCTCGCTGTCGAACACCAGGCCATAGGGGTCGATCAGGACGTCGAGCGTCGCGGTAGCGATCGGCGTCTGGGTGCCGTTGCTGGTGCACTCGACCAGGACTGTCTCATTGGGGTCGAGGGTCAGGACGCAATCGCCGATCACGCGCGCCGGTGGCGATACACGGGTTCCGATCGTGCCGACAAACTCGCCTGTATTGGGACCGGTTTCGAAAACGGTCAGTGTCTCGCGGTCCCCGCCGCTGGTCACGATGACCGTGGTCAGCGAATCGATCGCATTGGGGTCGCGGTTGAGCGCAGGCGCTATGAGCTTGAAAATCAGGGGTTCGCCGACATGGACCGTGGTCGTCGGGGTCAGGCCGATCGAGGTCACGGTCTGCGCGTTCGGGGTGTACGCGGCGGCGGTCAGCGCGTCGCTGCGCTGGCATAGCGGCGCGCGAATCACGGTGGTCGGGTCGCCTGAGGGGTTGGGGCGATAGGTGGTGAGCGCGACCGGGCTCGTCACGATGTCGACATCGACCCGGTTCGAGTTGAGCGAATAGGTTGTTCCACCCGAAGTCCAGTCGACTCGGGCGATATTGGTTATCTGCGGTGCAGCGGCGGCGTGAGCCTCGGTGCCGAACGCACCGAGGATCGCCAGCGCGACCGCGAGAAGCCAGGAAAGATAGGGAAAGCGGCACATTATGTGATGCTTGGTTTCACCGGCGATCCCCGAAGGGATCGCCGGTGAAATCGGCTCAGTTGACCGTTACGCGGAAGATAAGCGCTTCCTTTGCGCCTGCAGCCAGGTCAGCCAATGTGCCACTGACCGTCTTGGTGCCGCTGTTGAAGTCGCCGCCGTCGGAGTCAGCACTCGAGTCGGTTGCCACGGTGCCGCCGGAGCAGACGCCGGCGCCGTTGACGGTGCCGTTCACCTTGATGCTGCCCGCCACAAAGGTCGTCGTGGCAGGCAGAACGTCACTCAGGGACAGGTTGGTTGCAGTGGCGCTGCCGGCGGCATTGGTGAGAGCGATACAATATTCAACCACCGCGCCCGGGATCATCTTGGGGTTGGTAACGTTGTTGAACGGATCACTGATCACCGTGCTGGTTTTGACAGCAGTCAGCGCCGCGGCGAGGACGGTGTAGTCGTCCTTTGCGGAGAAGGCCGCATCTTTCGCGCCGTCGGTTGCGCCGGCACCGTCTGCGAAGACGGTATCGATACCCGCCGTATTGGCCGTCGAAGCGTTGTCCACCAGGGCTATGCCCATGCTACCAGCGGCCCCGCCTTCGCGGCCCGTCGCTGTCAGCGTAACCGCGGCAACGTCATTGGTGGCCCGGTTGACCGGAATATCGGCAACCACGAGGACATTCTTCGAGGTGTCCGCCGCCAGTTCGTCGATATAGGTCACTATGGTATCACCGGCAGTAATGGTGCCGCTGTTGTCGTTATCAAGATAGATCTTCACGTTTGTCGCGTCGAAATTGTCCGTGTTCGAATGCGCGCCGGCACCGCCAGTTTGCTGCGCGACGGTCAGCGCGAAATCGAGCGTGGCGTTCGACGTGTTGGTGACCGTAAAGGCCGTCACCGCAGCCAGCTGGCCGGGCGAGACCGACGTGGTCGAGCTGCCAATTTCGGCGACGGTCAGGTTGACCTTGCGGTCGACCGTGAACGTGTTGGACGCGGAAACGGCAGTCTGGGCAACGCCGCCGACCTGGAAGTTGACGGAGACAGTGTTGGTGATGGTGGTGCCGGAGGCAGTGCCCGCGGCATAGGCTGGTGTTGCGGCGAGAGCGGCGAGCACAAGCAGGCTCGCCGTGCCCAGCCGGTAGCTGGCACGTGTCATGATTTACATTCCTTCAGTTGTTAAACGAGACGCGCCTGAACCCCCGCCGGCGCGCCGTGGCGGAAAGCGGCTACTTGACTATGCCGCGATATTTCAGTGTGCCCGAGGTGCCGGGCGCGATGGTTGCGAGCGTCCAGCGCAGATTCGTCACATCTTCGGGACGTGCGGGCCGGCTCTGACCGTTGGCGGTCGTCACGCTGAGCGCGGTGAGCTGCCCATAATGCTTGCCGCCATCGACCGACATTTCGGCGCCGGCGGTGCTTTCGCCGACATAGGCGACGCCCGACGGGACCGGGTTGGTCACGACGAAATGATCGGCGGCCTTGGCGCCGCTATTCCGGTAGTTGGTCTGGAACAGCAGGTGGTCGCCGGGGAAGACGGGTTTCGGTGCTTTCAAAACGGTTTGCTGATGGCCATCAACCATGGCGATCTTTTCGACCATCACGTTGCTGGTGAGCTCGACAGGGCTGGTCGGCGCGGCCGCGATCAGCGCGACCGGTGCGCAGGCCAGCAGGCTAAAACGAAGTGATTTCATCATGATGCTCCTCAATTGATCTTGACGGTAAAGGTGACAGTACGGGAGGTGCCTGGCGCCTGGGTGCCGAGCCCCACATTGATTCCGGAGGCCGAAGCGGCGCCGGCGTCGCTGTCGGCGGCATCGGTCAGTGCGGTGCCGTCAAGCGTCAGGCTGCCGGCCTGGTAAGTGGTGCCGTCGGGAATGGTGTCGGCGATATGCACGCCGGCGACGCTCACACTCCCAGAGACTGCCGCGACGAGATGATAGGTGATCGCAGCGCCCGGCAGACCGCGCGTGCCACCAAAGGGATCGACCACTGTCGCGCTTTTAGTAAGTACGACTGTCGCCTTGGCGACAATGAAGCCGCCCTTGGCATCCGCGTTCGCGCGCGTCGCACCGACAACGGCGTCACCCCCGTTGACACCCTTGCCGGCGAACACGGTACCCGGATCGCCGCTGCCGGTCACGGCAAGGGCGGACAGTCGTACCTCTCCGCGACTGGCATCGGCTGCCGTCGCGGGAATATCGGAGAGAACCAGAACAGTGTAGGAAGCATCGGGCTCGAGCACTGGCCCGGCATTGCCGTTGGCGACCAGGATGTCAGTGCCCGCTTCGTAGATGCCGTCGCCATTGGTATCGATCGCGACGGTCGTTACGGACGGATTGAAGGCATTGCCATTCACCGCGAGGGCGGAGAGGTTGAAGGCTTCCGGACCATTGCCGGCATTGGTAACGGTAAAGGTGCGGACCTGGTTCTTGGCGTCGGCGGCGACACCGGCGTCATTGGCATCGCGCGATGCGACCGTGACATCGAGCACCTCGTCGACCCGCATCGACACGGTGTTCGAATTGATCGTCGTGGTGGTGGTGCCGATGTCGTAGGTCGCGGTCGCCGTATTGGCGACGATCGACCCGGCGCGTACGCCCTTCGCATACGCCGGTGTCACGACGATGACGGCCATTGCCGACGTTAACAGGAGCCCGGCAGCCTTGCCGAGCGATGGTTGCCGACCAGCGGCATGTGTGCGTTGCGTGTCCATGCGCCCTAAGAGTCGCAAGCAGGTTAACGCTATCTTTCATGTTACGCCCTCTCATCCAAAGGTACGAGGAAGCGTTCCACTAGGTATCATCCCTTAAGAGTAAAAGCGGGCGTATCGGGCGTTTTTCGCGTTGCGCGTACAGCCTCTGCTGGTGGGCCGTTCGGCCGAGTCGCGGCGCCGCCCGCTCGAATCGGAAAGCGCCGGGAATGTCCGCTTCCGGGCTCACCGCCAAAACGTGTCATGGCCGCGACATGACACGGATGTAACTTGATTTCTGGCGCGAAGAACCCAGCTAGGGCCAGTCGCTGCGCTGCGGATGGGGCCATGCATGATCAACACCAGTCTCGCGGCGCATGATCGCGCCACCTCGGTGCCGGGCACACTGGAGCCGAGCCCCGAACCTAGGATCGTCTCGCCCAATAGCGGCGCCTCGCGAGAGTTGAGACCACCGCTCGCCTTGTGGATTTATGTAGCGCGCGGGCTGGGCAGGATCATCCTGTCGGTGCTGGCACTGCCGTTCGTCTGAGCGACTGAACTATCCCGGCATCGTCTCGAATAGCTGAAGCCCTTGGGGCAGGATGACCCAGTCCGGACGGTCTCGCGTGAAGATCGCCATGGTCGGCTTGAAAATGCCTGGATCGTCGAGCGACCCGGCATAGATGGTATGCGAAGTGTCCACACCCACTATGCCACCAAAGACTAGGCTGCCGCAGGCAGCGCACCGGTTGCGCACCGCCTCGCTGCCCCGGAAGGATGTTGAGCGGGCCTGCAGCGTTTCACCGCTGAAGCGAAGCTGTTCGCTCGGAAACCCCAGAAACGGAATAAACCCCGAGCCGGATGCCTTGCGGCAATCGGTACAGCAGCAATAGCCTGCCGCGAGAGGCTCGCCCTCAGCCTCATATCGCACCGCGCCGCACAGGCAGCCGCCACTATGTCGGGAGATCGCTTCAGTCATGCAAACATCCTGATTTGGCCGGGGAAGGGGGGGCGCAAGGGGAGACGCGCTCACTTCGCCGCCGAGAATGCCTCAACCCCGTTGATCTGCTGGATCAGAGCGCGGTGTGCGGGCAGATCATGAGTCGCACGTTCGCCGAAGTGCTTGATCCTGGCGAACATCTTCTCCGCGGCATTGGTGTTGGGGAAATCGGCCCGTCCCGGCGACAGGTCGGTTTTGAACTCCATGCCGTAGAGGATGTATTGATAGTTGAAGAAGGCGAAGGATTCGAGGTCGAGCGTAAAGTCGAAGCGTCCGGGCGGCCGATGGCGCCATTGTTTGAGCAGATCGCGGAGCCGCTTGGGAATCGAGACGGGGTCGGCATTTTCGCGCCAGAAGGGTTCGCTTCGCTGGCTCAGGCAATAATGCAGCTTCAGGAAATTGACGATATTCTTGTAGCGCGCCGCCATCAGCTCATTGAAGCGCCGTGCGGGTGCATCGACCGGCCCGTTATGCGGAAACATCTCGGCGATCATGCCGATCGCTGCCTCGATCACCACCACACCCGTCGATTCCAGCGGCTCCAGAAAGCCGCCAGATAGCCCGACCGCGACGCAGTTCTTCACCCATTGCCGCTCACGATAGCCCGCCTCGAACGGGATGCGGCGCGTTTCTATCTCACGGTGGTGCGGCCCGATATAGGAGCTGAGGATTTCGGCGGCGCGGTCATCGTCGATATGATCGCTCGAATAAACGCATCCGATGCCCCGTGCGCCGTTGAGCCCGATATCCCAAGTCCAGCCCGCTTCATGCGCGGTGGCGATCGTGTAGCTTTCGATCGGCGCATCGGGGCACTCATAAGGAATCTTGCACGTGAGCGCGCGATTGGTGAACAGAATCGGGCGGACTGACTTGAACGGCGCCTGCAGCGCCTTGCCGATCAGCTCGGCGCGAAAACCGGTGCAATCGATATAAAGGTCGGCTTCGAGACGGCCTTGTTCCGCGGTGACAATATGGTCGATCGCCCCGGTTTCGCCGAGCTCGACATGGCTGAGCAGGCCCTGGAGGTGGACAACACCGAGCTCTCTCGCGCGTTCGGCGAGCACTTTGGCGAGGCGTGTCGCGTCGAAGTGATAGGCATAGTTGAGCGGCCCCGAGAAATCGCCTTCGTCGGGGCGCTTGGGCCCGCGCTTGGCTTCGGCGACGCGGTTCTGGATCGTCATCGCCTCGGCAAAGGGTCGGCGGGTCGTCTCGTCCTGGAGCAGCCAATAGGGGACGAGGTTGCCGCCCTCGGCATGAAAGGGCGCCTCGAACGGATGGAAGAAATGTTCGTGGCAGCCGGCTTCCGGCGTGCGGACCCAGTCGACGAAACGGATGCCCTGTTTGAAGGTCGCTGATGTCGCACGGATGAAGTGACTCTCATCAATGCCGAGGAATTTCAGCGTGGTACGGATCGTCGGGAAGGTGCCTTCGCCGACGCCGATAATCCCGACGTCAGGCGATTCGAGCAGGGTTATCTCGAGCCGGCGATTGTCGGATATCTCGAGGAAGCGCGCGAGATAGGCCGCGGTAAGCCATCCCGCGGTCCCGCCGCCGACAATCAATATGCTGCGTTTGCCGTCCATCATGCCGTCCTAGCCTGTCCTTAGGCGCGAACGAACAGATTCTTGAGCCAGAGCGGGCCGGCCTTTGCCGCGAGCCGCCAATCGCCATCATCATCCGGGGTGTCGGGCGTGTAGGTCCAGGGATTCAGGACCTTGATTCGGCCCGCCTTGAACGCGGCGGTGTTGCGGGTGGCGATCGTCAGGCCGTGCTCGACGGCGGTGGCCGCGAGCAGTCCGTCCCGCGCATCGGCATAGGGAAGCTGGGCGCGCCGCCGCACCACCGCCGTATCGACCGGCAGGATCCGCCCGTCGAACGCGGCCATCACCTGATTGTCGATCCATTCGCGTAGCGCTTGCCCGGCTGCCTTGTCACCGCGCGCCACCCGTGCGGCGCCATTGTCGAGCTCGAGCAGGGTAAGCGCCGAGATGAACAGATTCTGCCGCGCCAGGCCGGAGGCCCAGCTCGCGAAAGCGGGGTCGGTCCGCCCCGCGCGCGCCTTGCGCAGCTCGAAGACGACGCCGGTGTCGAGCAGATACATCAGCCGATCGCCTCATGCCGGTTCCAGACATTGTCGGGCCGCGAATCCGCCAGGTCGATCTCGGCGAGACCGGGCATCGCGAGAAGATCGACAATCGTCTCGGTCTGGCCGGTGAGCTGGCGAAAGGCATCGATGCTCATCAGCACATGAGTAGGCTTTCCGCGATCCGTGATGAACACCGGTTCGAGTCGCGCGGCGCGCTTCGCCTGGCTCACATCCTGATTGAATTCGCGGCTGGCAATGACCTTCATCGCGCCTCTCTTTTGAACCTATGTATCTACATTAAACGCTATATCTTGTAGGCACATTACTACTCTGTGACGAGTCTGCAACAAGTAGAATGCGCTTTCCAGAAAAATGACAACGTGCGCCACCCAAAGGGGGGTTTTTAGTTGCGTGGCGCGGCTGAATTCGCGTCCTTGATGCGGGGCCGCGGTGTTTCACAATCGCGGAAATCGACCGAAAACGGGGAGGATCTATGGCGGACGGAGTTGGGGTTATCGATAGCATGTGGTCGACGATAGGTGGAATCCTGTCGGCGCACGGCCCAGCGGTTCAGGCGAGTGCGAAAAGCTATACGCCGGGCGATTTCAGCGTGCATTTCTTCCTTCAGCTCGCGGTGATCCTGCTCGCGTGCCGGGTGGTAGGCTGGCTCGGCAAAAAGGTACTCGGTCAGCCACAGGTGGTCGGCGAGATGATCGCCGGCGTGATCCTCGGGCCATCGCTGCTCGGCCTGCTCTTCCCGGACATGCAGGGTGCGCTTTTCCCCAAGGAGACGCGCAACGTCCTCTATGCCGGCGCACAGCTCGGCGTCGGGCTCTACATGTTCCTGGTCGGTACCACGCTGCAGATCGACAAGTTCAAATCCAAGGCGAAAAGCGCGATGGGCGTCTCCTTCGCCGGCATCGCCGCACCCTTCCTGATCGCTTTCCTGATAACACCGTTCCTGCTCACCGTGCCTGGGCTGTTCGCGAAGGATATCTCGACCGCCAATGCCACGCTGTTCATGGGCGCGTGCATAGCGCTGACGGCCTTCCCGATGCTGGCGCGCATCATCAACGAGCGCGGGCTCGCCGATAGCGCGCTCGGCACGCTGTCGCTGACCGCGGGTGCGTTCGACGATGCCTGCTCATGGTGCGTGTTGGCGCTGGTTCTCGCCACCTTCGGTGCTGGCCCCGGCGTTGCTGTGCTCGCGATCGGCGGAGGCATCGCTTACGGCGCCTTCATCCTGATCTTCGGCCAGAAACTGCTCGCGCCGCTTGGGCGGGCGGTCGAGCGCGCCGGCGAGATGAGCGTGACGGTCCTCGCCATCACCCTGATGCTGTTCTGCATGTCGGCTTTCCTGATGGACGCGATCGGCATCCACGCGATCTTCGGCGGCTTCATCCTCGGCGTCGTGATGCCGCGCGGCCTGTTCGTGCAGGAGCTCAAGAAGAAGGTCGAACCGATCGCGGTGGTGCTGCTGCTGCCGATGTTCTTCACCTATTCGGGGCTCAACACCCGGATGGACATGGTCAATTCGCCAACCCTGCTCCTCATCGCGCTCGGGGTTCTCGCCGCCTCGATCCTCGCAAAGGGCGGCGCCTGCTATCTCGCCGCGCGGATTGCGGGCGAAGACAACCGGACAGCGCTCGGCATCGGCGCGCTGATGAACTCGCGCGGGCTGATGGAACTGATCATCATCAATATCGGCCTGCAAAAGGGCATCATCGGCCCGACGCTCTTCTCGATGCTGGTGCTGATGGCGATCGTGACGACGATGATGGCCGGCCCCCTGTTCGAGCTCGTCTACGGACGCCAGGCGCGTGCCTCGGGCGAGCTTGGCTCGATCGATGGCGGCCTGGTTCCCGAACCGGCCTGAGGCTCCTCCCTGGGGCAGGCGGTTCCATGGTGGACCGCCTGCCCACTTTTCTTTCGGCAAACTGCCTGAAATCGAAGGGATTCTTTCGTGAACATGATAATTCGCGCCGCCGCGCTTGCGGCGCTTGGCGCCAGCGTGCAGCCTGCCCAGGCGCAGGAAATCAAGCTGAAGCCGCTGGTTGATGCGCGCCTCCGCTACGAACATGTCGACCAGGACGGCATCTCCGACCAGTCCGACGCGGCGACCTTGCGCATCCGCAGCGGGCTGCAGGCAAGCAGCGGCCCGTGGTCGACGCTGGTCGAAAGCGAAGCGACCATCGGGATCGACAATCATTACAATGACGGCCTCAACGGCCGGCCGCTGCCGCTGGTCGGCGATCCGCAGAATATCGAGCTCAACCGCGCGCAGCTTCGCTATGCCGATCATCATCTCACCGTCACTGCCGGCCGGCAGCTGCTCGAGCTGGCCGACCAGCGCTTTGTCGGCCCCTCGTCCTGGCGGCAGAACCAGCAGACTTTCGATGCCGTGCGCGTGACCTGGGCGGGCGTGCCCCGGCTGACCATCGATACGGTCTATGCCTGGAGCGACCGCACCGTGAACGGTATCGACGGCAAGGGCGCGCGCCCGCAATCGGTGCCGGGGAACAACTGGTTCGGGCTGGCGAGCTATGCCGCGCCGGTCGGTACGCTGACCGGCTTTGCCTATCTTGTCGATCAGGATCTTGCGGCGGTGCAGGGCTTTCGCCTGTCGAGCCAGAGCTATGGTGTGCGCTTCGCCGGCAGCCGGCCGATCGCGAAGGCCTGGAAGCTCGGCTATGCCGCGAGCTATGCGCGGCAGAGCGATTACCGCAAAAATCCCAACAGTTACGCGGCCAGCTACTATCTCGCCGAAGCGAATGTGAGCGGCAAGGTGATGACCGCGACGGGCGGCTACGAGGTGCTGGGGGCCGATCATGGCACCGCGCTGACCAGTTTCCAGACCCCGCTCGCCTCCTTCTTCCGCTTCCAGGGCTGGGCGGGTAAATTCACCACCACGCCGCCCAACGGCCTGCGCGATCTCTATGGAACGCTGGGCGCGAGCTGGAAGGCCAGAGGGCTGGTCAGCGGCTACAGCCTCGCCGCGACATATCATCATTTCGACAGCGACCGGCTCTCGCTGCATTATGGCGACGAGATCGATCTGCTCGCTCAGGCGAAGATCGGCCGCACAACGGTGGCGGCCCGGCTCGCGCGTTACTCGGCGGATGCGTTTGCGACCGATACGACCAAGGTTTTCCTGACGCTGGAATGGGCTTTTTCCTGAGGGCGCGCGGCAGGCAAAGCCGGTTGGGAAAACCATTGTACGGCAAGGGCTGCCTAGTTGAGGCCGGCCGGTTAGTCACTGAATCTCGATCACAAGAATAGTTGATGCTATCCTTGAGTTGAGGGCCAACCGTACGAGATCGTATCGGTTTCGTAATCATTAACTTTTCACAACCTTTATCGCAACGAAACTAATACCGGACTTGATCGTTCGAAGCGCACTCAAAAAAATCTGGAAAGGATTTGCTCATGAGTCGCTTGAGTCTATTAGCCCGCGGTGCCGCTGTGTCGGCGCTCCTCGCCCTCTCTACCTCGCCCGCACTCGCTGGGCCGGGCAAAGCCGAGCGCGCGCGCATTGCGATCGCCGAGGCACGCGCGAAGGTCGAGGCCGGCGCGAGGATCGGTGCCGGTGGCGAAGCGCCCGGGCTCCATGATCGCGCGAAGGTCGCGCTTGCCAATGCCGAGGCCGATCTGGCCAATGGCAAGAAGGACGAGGCAATCATCGAGGCCCGGCATGCGTCCGAACTTGCCGGCATGGCGGTCGTCGCCGCCGACCATAACAAGGTGGCTGCGGTGCGTGCAGATCGTGACAGCGCCGAGGCCGCGGCGGTGCAATCGCAGCAAGCAGCCGCCGCCGCGAATGATCGCGCCGACGCAGCGCAGCAGGCTGCGGCGAACGCTACTGCCGAGGCCACCGCGCTCCGCAACGCCCCACCGCCCGCACCGGTCTATGTGCCGGTGCCGACGCCTGCTCCAGCGCCGACCACGACCACGGTCGCGACGACCGAGCGCACCGTCGTCCGCACGCCAGTTGTGGCACACCGGCGCGTCGTGAAGCGTGTCGTCCGCAAGCCCGCTCATCGGGCCGTCGCGGAAAAGACCACGACGACCACGGTGACGACGCAATAATCGGAGAACTTCCCGGTCCAGGGCGACGCCTGTCGTCCTGGACGGTGGTTCACGGCTGGCTGTTATCGGAAATATTTTTCCTGGCTGTTATGTTGGATATGGCGGCTGAATTTCCCGATACATAACAGTCATTTGTGGAAAAGCTGGCTGTTATCGAAAACAGCCAGCTATCAGCCAGCAAAACAGCCAGCACTTTGCCGGAAACAGCCAGCCGAACGGCCAGCGCCCACGCAAAACAGCCAGCGCGGCGAAATTACATCTTCGACAATGGGAAAGAGCGGGGCGCTGGCAACCAGCGCCCACCCGGCCTCTGCGACACTCTTCCGACGGATTGAATCAACCATGGGCAGAGGCGGGCTTGCCCTGGCCTCCTCACAAATCCCGCCGTTCAAGCCGTTCCAGCAACGCCGCCATCTGGTCCGCCGCCGCCTGCACCGCCGCCGGATCGGATACGCCCGGGGCGGCGGTCGGCGGCGTGGTCGTCACTTCGACCAGGTTGACCGCCTCATTCGGGTCAGCCTTGAGATCGTACATCTCCCATTCCTGCGGCTCCTTGCCCGACGGATCGAAATAACGGGCGAGCTTGAAATCATGGGTGCGGACGCAGCGGACATGGTTGGGCTGCTTGACCGATCCCGGGCTGAGATTGGCGACCGGACCCTTGCCGCCCTTGCCGGTGATCACCGAGGCGACCACCTCCTGATAGACCGCGAACTCCTCGTAGCTGTGCTTCTCCTGCGCGGTGCGGGACGGGGGCAGGGGTGCGGTGATCTCGTCGTCCGTGATGAACAGCACGCCCTCGCGCACGCAGCCATCGGGCTCGATGATCGGGATTTCGAGCGGCGCGTCGCTTATCGCGTTGAGGAGGATATCCGACAGATCGACGCCGGGTAGAGGCGGCACAGGACGGCTCAGCGCGAGCTTGGCGCTATAGTCCCGGCGGGTGGCGGCATCGACGCCGGCGAGGCCGAGCACGGTCGGCAATATGTCGATATGGCTGGTGAGCGCGTCGAGCTGCGCCGGCTCGGGCGCGATCACGCCGGCAGGGGTCGGGTGGGTCTCGTCGTCGTCTGCGGGAACCGGGAACTGCACCACCACCGGCACGTGCAGTGCCTCCTGATAGGCGGTGTGCCATTTCTCGATCATCATGCCGTGCGCCGAGGCATATTCGCCGTGATCGGCGAGGAAGATGACGATGGTGTTTTCTGCCTGGCCCGATTCCTCGAGCGCGTCGAGGACGGCGGTGATGTGGGTGTCGACCACGGCATGGAGCCAGCCGTAAAGCTGGAGGAACTGCAGGCAGTTGGCGTCGGGATCGTCCGAGAGCTGGAGCGGCAGGCAGCTCTTGAGCGACTGGGTCACCGCGGCCTGCATTTCCTGTTCGCGGAACGGATGGCCCGGGACATCGATATTGGCGCCCCCTTCCGGCAGTGCAGCGGCGATCGCGCCGGCGATGCCGCCGACGACTGTGTTGACCAGGTTGAACCCGCCCTTGGCCGCTAGCGCCAGCCCGACCTTATAGGCCATTTCATGTTGGCAGCTCGGCTTGGTCGAGAGGTCCTCATTCTGGGTCGGCGCGGGGCCCGAGCAATCCTGCGGAAAGCCGAGCGGGTTGAGCGGGATCTGGATCGACCCGGCGACCGGCGGCGGTGTGATGTCGCCCGCCAGCGGCACGGTGAGCGGGCCGAAGATCGACTGGGTGGTCGGCGTGATCGTCTTCGGGCCGATGGTGATCGGCTGGGCATTGTCGGCGGGCAAGGCCTGGGCGATCACGCCCGGATAGGTCGCGATGTCATGCGGATTGGTGAAGGACGTGACCGCGAACCAGGGCGGAATGCTGCTCGTATCGGGGCCGGTCGTCGCCGGGTCCTCGACCGCCATCTGGGCATAGACCCGGTTATAGTTGGAGGCGAGACCCTGGCGGCGGATGAAGGCACAGGCGCTGTCGGTGAAGCCGGCATCGCGGTAGACGCCGAGATTGTTCGCCTGGGCGCCGTGCGGCTCGGGATAGCTCTCTTCCCAATTGTCGAAGCCATAGCGCTTCAGCGAATGCTCGGGCGGGTTGGAGACGTGCCATTTGCCGAAATAATGCGTCGAATAGCCGGCTTCGCGCATCCAGGTGCCAAGCGTCGGAATGCCGTCCGCATCGAGCCAGGGGAAGTTTGCGCTGTCGCCATTCTTGAACAGCCCGTCAGTCTGGGTGACGCCGGTCTTGGTGCCATATTGGCCGGTATAGATGGTCGCACGGCTCGGCGTGCAGGCGCTGGCGGCAATGCTGTGGTTGCGCAGCACCACGGAGTTCCGGCGCAGGCGGAGCAGGCCGGGGAAATATTTGGCATAGGCGTTGTCGGCATGGACCTCGCCCTGGAAGCCGAGGATCTGCTTGAGCTCCTCAGCGAAGCCGCCCTCGGTGCCATAGGAGAAACGCGGGAAGCGATATTGGTCGCAGGTGATCAGCAGGATGTTGGGCGGTGGCGGCGGGGGAGGTGGTGGTGGCGTCGGTTTTGTGTAGCCAGTGCCGTTCGTGCCGTCCGTCATATCCCCGCCCCCGTTGCTCAAAGCTCAGGGCAAAATGCGCGGGGTGAGCGGTGTCGGGCAAGCCAGCCGGAGGAGGGATAGCGCCAGTTTCGTGGCTTCTCCCGCTGTCGCGACCCTAAGTGTCTGCGAACTTTACACTGCTTAACATTGGGCCGGAACGGGCGAAACATGGGCGGGGCAAAAGCCCTTCTGCGGTCACCGGGCGTCGTTGCATCGGATTGGCCGTAGAGGAGATCATCGAGATGAACGACATACCGGAAAGCGGCGCGGCTGCGCCCGATCGTGGCAATGGACGGGGCTGGTTGCGCCGGACAGCATTGGCGGCGGCTCTTGTCGCGAGCGGAGCGGCATTGCCGGTCCTGGTCGCGTCGGCGCAGGGCACAAGCATGGGCATGCACCATATGATGCATGGGTCGATGGGCGCCGGCGATATGCACGCCATGGCGATGGGCCATGTGACGAAGATGCTCGACGCGGTGGGCGCGAGTGAAGACCAGAAGACGAAGATCGGATCGATCCTCCATGCCGGATTCGAGCCGATGGCCAAGGTGCATGAGGACATGGACAATACCCACAAGGCGCTGCACCAGATCCTCGCGGCGCCGACGGTCGATCGGGCGGCGCTCGAGCAGCTTCGGGCGGCCGAAGTCGCGAAGATCGACAGCGCGAGCCGCGCCGCGACCGGGGCGATGGCCGATGCCGTCGAGGTGCTGCGGCCCGATCAGCGCGCCAAGCTGGCGGCACTGGCGGCGGCGCATGGCCAGGGGATGTGAGGTTCGAGGCTCAAATCCTTCTCCCCCTGTGGGAGAAGGATACGAAGACTGACGAGTGCAGCGAGTTAGTCGAAGTTGGATGAGGGGGCTGACGCTCGAGACACACTCCCCCTCACCCTCCCGTCGCTTCGCTCCTCCTTCCCTCTCCCGCAAGGGGAGAGGGAAAGGGGTGAATCCGCCCACTCTTGCCCTTGGCGGCAGGGCGGTTCACGAAACAGGGACGGAGCCACCCTTTTCTCCCATTCGAGGCAGCATCACGCGCTGATGTCCGACACGATATTAATCATCGATGACGATGTGCGGCTCGCCGACATGCTGAGCGATTATCTGACCGAGGGCGGCTTCCTGGTCGAGGCGCGCCACAACGGCGTGGCCGGCGTCGAGGCCGTAACCCGGGATGGCGCCTATAGCGCCGTTATCCTCGACATCATGCTGCCCGATATCGACGGCCTCGAAGTCTGCCGTCGCCTTCGTGCGCAAAGCGATGTGCCGATCCTGATGCTGACCGCGCGCGGCGAGGATACCGACCGGATCGTCGGCCTCGAACTCGGCGCCGATGATTATCTGCCCAAGCCGTTCAACCCGCGCGAGCTGCTGGCGCGGCTCAAGGCGATCCTGCGGCGGCGGGGCGACCCCGGCCGGGACGAGGCCAGGCTACGCTTCGGCCGGCTGGAGATCGATGCCGGATCACGCTCGGTGCGGATCGATGGTGAGGAGAAAGCCCTGACCTCCTATCAGTTCGATCTGCTGCTGGTCCTCGCCAGGCATGCCGGCCGGATCCTCTCGCGCGAACGGCTGATGGACCTGGCCCGGGGCGAGGAGCTCGAAGCGTTCGATCGCTCGATCGACGTGCATATCTCCCGCCTGCGCGCGCTGCTGGAAGATGTCCCCGCGCGGCCGCGCCGGATCATCACCGTGCGCGGTGCCGGCTATGTCTTCGCCAAGATCCAGGACCAGGGTTGATGCTGCCATTCCTTCGCCGCCGCCTGTTCTGGCAGATTTACCCGACCGTCCTGATCAGCGTCGCAATGGTCGCGATCCTGGGCGCGACCGTGTGGCACCTCGCCGGGGTGGCACCGATGGGATCGGCGCTGCGCATGCATGGCCCGTTCCTGCACCGCTTCCAGATCCACAGCCTTGCCATGCTGATCATGGTCGCGATGGTGGTCGGTATCGGCGCCTACCCGGTGATTTCGCGGATCACGCGGCGGCTCGAGGCGTTGCGCGGCAGCGTCGAGGCATGGGGCGGCGGCGATCTGACGCGGCGCGCGGCGGTGGATGGCGGTGATGAGATCGCGGCGGTCGCGGCCAGCTTCAACGCCGCGGCTGACCGGACCGACGCCCTGCTCTCGGCCCACAAGACCCTGCTGGCGCATGCCAGCCATGAGCTGCGGTCGCCTCTCGCGCGGCTCGCGCTGGCGGTGGAGATGCTGGCCGATACATCGGGCGGCACGCTTGCGCCGGTGATCCGGGGCGAGATTGCCGAACTCGATGCGCTGGTCGAGGAGATCCTGCTGGCGAGCCGGCTCGATCACGGCGCGGATATCGGCCGAAGCGAGACGGTGGATTGCCTCGCGCTGGCGGCCGAGGAAGCGGCGCGCGGGGCAGTGCTGATGCGCGATGTCCCGCCGAATTCTCCCGCTTTCGAGGTTGCCGGATCGCCCATCCTGTTGCGCCGCCTGATCCGCAATTTGATCGACAATGCGAACAAGCATGGCGCGCCGCCGGTCGAGCTCGCGCTTCGGCACGATGTGTCGGACGGCGCGGCCGCGATCGTCATCGAGGTTCGCGATCATGGACCGGGCATTCCGCCCGAACTGCGCGACCGTGTGTTCGAGCCTTTTTTCCGTCCAGCCGGATCAAGCGAAATGGCAGGAAGCTGGGGACTGGGCCTGTCGCTGGTGCGGCAGATCGCCGATCGTCATGGCGGGCGCGTCTCCTGTACTTCGCCGGACGACGGGGGCACGGTCTTTACCGTCAGGCTGCCGGTCAGCGGCCCATAGATGCTTGTCCGGACAGGTCTTTGCTACGCACCGTGCCCGGTCGAGAGGAGGGCGTCACGCCGGCGACAAGGGCAAGCCTTATGGCGGCTGAAAGCGTATGGACGTTGAGCTTCGCCATCATGTTCGAGCGGTGAATCTCGACGGTGCGGGCGCTGATGTCGAGCGCTTCGGCGATGTCCTTGTTGGCATTGCCCTGGAGCAGCCCGATCAGCACGTCGTGCTCGCGCCCGGAAAGGCTGGCAATCCTCGCTCTGGCCTGCGCCGCCGAGGCGGCGGCCGCACCGTCCCAGGCCAGGGCAATATGGGCGGCGTCGACCGAAGCGAGCAGCGATTTCGCATCGCACGGCTTCTCGATAAAGTCGAACACGCCGGCGCGTATCGCATCGAGCGCATCCGACACGGTGCCCATGCCGGTCATGATCAGGATGGTGAATTTGCCGCGATGCCGTGACTGAAGTGTCTCCAGCACCTCGAGCCCGCTCAGCCCCGGCATATTGAGATCAAGCAACAATACACCAGGTTCCAGGCTCCCCGCCTCGGCCAGGAATGTCTCGCCGCTGGAGAAGTCGCGAACGATCTGATCGGGCTGAAGCTCAAGCAAGCTTCGGAAAGCCTTGCGAACGCCGCCGTCGTCATCGACGACATATGTGGTGCGTGCCATTGCCGCATCTCTCCAAGTGAGCGCCGATACATATCGGTCACCTGTTTCTTGGGGCTGTACCCTTTGTGAAAAGCCCCTTCGGCGAACAGCTTGGTTGAGACCTTCGCTCTTATCGGCAATACGCAAATCTATCCGCGATTATTAAAACGAAGGAAGGAGAGATTGGTTCCGGTGACCGATGGTGTCTCTTAAATAGGTCGCACCGCGAAGTAATTTAGAGTTCTTTATTTGTATTACCATAAAGCTTATCTTTTATTTATCGCGAGCTTAGGTGGCCGTGGACCAATCCGTGGTCGGCCGCGGAAGCGTATGCGCGGTGGCCAGGGCGCCTACCCCGAGTTCCCGATTGCGTTGGCCATGGGCGACTCGTTCGGTTCGCCGATCTGGCCGGGGTTAACGACATGGATCATGCCGCCGGGCTCGAGGATGAGGATCCAGTCCAGACCCTCGACGCAATGCGCGACCCAGGTCGGGCGGTCCCTTACCTTCGCATGGACGGCCGAGCCGGTGACATGCTGACAGGGAATGTTGGAATCCTGAATGGCGCGCATGAACACCATGTCGCGCTGCCCGCCCGGCAATGCATCGATCTGCGCGAGATAATTGCCCTCGGCCACCGGAGCCGCGGCGGTGTCATTCTGCGGCGCCGCGCGGTCGCAGGCACCAAGCGGAAGGCAGAGCAGGGCAGGGAGCAGGGCGCTTGTGATCTTCATCGGACTCTCCTGATGCAGCCTTTGCGCTGCCGGATTTCAGCGCGCATTTCGAATAGCATATTCTCGCCTTTGGGTCCTCCCATCAAGATGATATATTGCCGCCCCATGGGCCTGCCGCCCCGGAGCCGAGGACATGTCCGCACGGCGATCAAGCGCGGGAATATTGCTGTACCGTCAGCGTGACGGTGCGCTGGAGGTTTTCCTGGTGCACCCGGGCGGCCCCTATTGGGTGTCGCGAGACCTTGGTGCCTGGCAGATCCCGAAAGGCATGATCGAGCCGGGAGAGGACCCGCTCGCCGCGGCCTTGCGCGAATTCCACGAGGAAACCGGCGGCCGGCCCGAGGGCGAGCCGCGATCGCTCGGGGGCGTTCGCCAAGCAGGAGGCAAATGGGTCGAGGCTTTCGCGCTGGCCGGCGATCTTGATCCCGACGCGATCGAAAGCATTCACTTCGAGCTCGAATGGCCGCCACGGAGCGGCTTGCTGCAGTCCTGGCCCGAAGTCGATCGCGCCGCCTGGTTCACCCTTGCCCAGGCCCGGCCCAAGATGCTGGCCAGCCAATTGCCCCTGCTCGATCGCCTGGAAGCGCTGATCGCGGCCTGACGCCTGACAGCGCTATAAATTAGTCTTGACTAATGAATTAGCCAAGCCTAATTGGTTTGCATGATCCAGACCGCCAGCATCGATAGCGTCATGCGCGCCCTCGCCGATCCGACCCGGCGAGCCGTGTTCGAGCGGATTGCCGGATCAGGGGAGATCAACGTGCTCGAGCTGACCCGCGCGAGCGGGGTGACTCAGGGGGCCATCTCGCAGCACCTCAAATCGCTGAAACAGGCGGGCCTGGTCGCCGATCGCCCCGAAGGGCGGAAGATTTTCTACCGGGCAAAGCCTGAGGGCCTCGCCCCGCTGTTCGACTGGATGAGCCATTATGACGCCTTCTGGCGCGAGCGGTTCTCCAATTTGCGCACCCTTTTGAAGGAGATCGACCCATGAACGACGCCGCATTGCAGGCCCGCCCCCAGGAAAGTCATTCCCGCGAGATCAGGGTCGAAGAGTTTTTTCCCCATGCGCCCGAGGTGATCTGGAAAACGCTGACCTCGGGCGAGCTTATGGGGCGCTGGGTCGGCATGGCGCCGACCGGGTTCGAGCCGGTGGTTGGCAACCGCTTCACCTATCAGACGACGCCGGGCGGCGAATGGGACGGCACGATCCATTGCGAGGTTCTGGAGGTGATCCCGAACCAGCGCTTCGTCTATTCCTGGAAGGGCGGGCACGAGAGCAATAGCGGCTATGGCGCGCCGCTCGACACACTGGTCACCTTCACGCTGGAGAAGGCCGAAGGCGGAACCCGGCTTGGCCTCCTTCATACGGGCTTTGTCCTGCCGCGGAACGAGACGGCGTATCGCGGCATGAGCAACGGCTGGCCGCAGGTCGTGTCGCGCGTCGGCGCGATCTCCGGCGAGCAAGACCCGGAAGCGCAGCCGTAAGCGGGCTGGTTCAAAAACGGAGCAATGCCATGCAAGATGAAATCCTGAAGAACCGGCCGCCGATCGTCTCATCAGAGGCGTGGGAGACTGCACGAGAGCAGCTCCTCGTGAAGGAAAAGGCCCTGACGCGCGCCCGTGACGCGCTGGCCGCCGAGCGCCGACGCATGCCGTGGATGGCGGTGGAGAAGGACTATATGTTCGAAGGCCCTGACGGCAAGGCGAGCCTGCTCGACCTGTTCGAGGGCCGCCGTCAGCTGATCCTTTACCGTGCCTTTTTCGAGCCTGGCGTGTTCGGCTGGCCCGACCATGCCTGTCGCGGCTGCTCGCTCGGGGCCGATCAGGTCAGCCATCTCGCGCATCTGAACGCGCGCGACACGACGCTTGCCTATGCCTCGCGCGCACCACAGGCGGATATCGCGCGGCTGAAGGCGCGGATGGGGTGGGAGATGCCCTGGTACACCATCACCGACAGCTTCGATGCTGATTTCGGCGTGGATGAGTGGCACGGCCATAATGTGTTCATCCGCGACGGCGGCCAGCTGTTCCGCACCTATCTCATCAACAGCCGCGGCGACGAGGCGATGGGAACCGTCTGGAACTATCTCGATGCGACGCCGCTCGGCCGCCAGGAGGCGTGGGAGGATTCGCCTGAGGGCTATCCTCAGAGCCCGCCGTACAAATGGTGGAACTGGCACGACAATTATGACGCCGAGGCCGCACCGGATCCGAAATGGGTCGAGGTGTCGGACGCCGGCGAGGCGGCATTCCGCGACCTCGACGCAGATGTGAAGGCGTGAGCGAGGCGCGGCCGGCGGGTGCTGCCGACTGGCTAAGCTTCTCGGCGACGCCCGTCTTCGCGCTTATGGCTGTGCAGGCGGCTGCGCACGGGGGCGCGGCGGATCTTCTCTGTTCGGCCGCCCATGGAGCGCCTTGGCTTGGCGGAATGGCTTCGATGTACGCGCTGATGAGCGTCTTCCACGCCGCGCCCTGGATAAAGGCCGTCACCCGCGCCACGAGGTCGTGGCGCGGGTGACGGGGAACTGGCCGCAAGCTACGCACGGCAAACCTTGTGTCAGCGCAGGGCGGCGAGCTGATCGATCAATTTGGCATTGGCGAGCGAGGCTGCCTTGATCGCTCCCTGCTCGTAAATGCCTGGCCGGGCGGTGAAGGTGAAGGTCTTGGCCTTGCCGAACTTCATTCCGCCCATGCCCCGCATCGCAGCGAAGCCGCCCAGGATGTTCATCGCCTTCTGAACGCCGGCGCCCTTGGTCGTGTCCTGCATCTGGGCGAAATCGCCCTCGACTGCGACTGGCTGCTTGAGTGTGATTGTCGCTGTCTTGCCCTCCGGCGTGACGAGGTTGAGCTTCGAAAAATCATCTACAACCGACATGCCGGAGGTCACCTTGATGCCACCGCCGAGGCTGAAGGCGCCCGGCCGTTTGGCGTCCGAAAAATCGATGAGATAAACGACGTCGATCACCGCCTGGCCGGTCGCCTTGGCGTGCTGGCTCATGCCATATTGGGTGTTGCCGGCCGACATCGCCATGCCCATCCCGCTGAAGCCGCTCGGCGTCACGTCGCCGGGGAGCATGACCAGGCCGGGGATCGCGCTTGGCTTATAATAACTCGACTTGCCGGTGCTCTTCTTGTCGAGCTGCACATTCGCATCATAGGGCGAGGCGACCGGCTTGACCCGCGCGAACGCCGCGCTGGAGAACATCGGCGCGCTGTCGCCGACCGTGAATCCTTTTGCCTCGAGCTGCGCCTTGAAGTCGGCATAGGCAGCGTCGGTGATGGCCTGCATCATGGCTGGGGTTACGCCTTCAAGGATGCTCTTCGCCTTGGTCGTGCCGCCGAACGCGCCGATCATCCCGCCGGTCGCCTTGGTATTGTCGACCGACTGGAAGATGAAGCCGATGTTGAACGCACCGATCACCACCGATTGCGTACCGTGCACTGCCTGGGGCGACGAGATCTTGACCGGCTGATTGTCCTCGGCCGCCGCGAAGGAAAGCGGTTGCATGATGGCGAGGCCGGCGATGAGCGTGGTCGCAAAGGGGTGATAGGCTTTCATGGTGAGTCTCCTGTGAGATGATGGTGAGAGGCGGCGGCGCTATTGCTTGCCGAAGGCCGCGACCCCGAAGATCGACGGGCCCGCCCCGGGCGAGATGTTGTAGGTGATGCCAGCCTGCTGGGCGCCGCTGCCGAACAGCGACCCGTTGATGTTCGCCGGGCACCCGTTCGTGCAGATGCCGATCTTCCCGACGGTCACGGTGCCGTTGATCTGCCCCGCGGCCGAATAGGTGATCGAACTCTGCGATGGGCTCGCGGTGCCTCCGGTCGATTGCAGCGCGTAGGAAATGCCGCCGATCGCCACGAGCAGATCGACGCCGACGCGGGAGGTGGCGAAGTCCAGGCTCAAGGTGCCGCTGAAGGTGCCGGGCCCAAGCGAGCCGTCGCTGATCACCGGTTTGGTCGCGCCGAGCAGCGTATATTGGGCGCTGCCAGTGGTTGGGCGGTTAGTGAAGGGCGTGCCGACCAGCGTCACCACGCCCTGGTTCGCCGAGAGCGCAGTGGCCGGCACGCCATTGGGCGTGCCTGTGGGGGTGCCGTTGGCCCAGCGGGTCCAGGCGATCACCGAGGTGGAGGTCGTCGCCGCGCCGAAGTCGAGCGCCTGCGCGGTACCGCGCCCGCCGACTATGGGCCCGGCGGTGTAGCTCTCGATCGAGCCGTCGGCATTCGCGACGACCGAGACGTTATCGGCCTGGAAGACGTCATTGCCTTTCGGGCCATTGCCCAGCAGCGTCACCTTGGCGGGCAGCGGGGTGGCGCCCGGCGGCGGCGTGGTAGTGGTGGAGGCCTTGCCGAGGATCGCCGCGCCGTTCAGGATCGAGGTGCTGTCGCTGATCTGAACCAGCCCCCAGCCCACGCCGAATGTCGCCGCGCCGGCTCCGCCCGAGATGAAGTTCGCGCTCATCTTGCAGGCGGCGGTGGAGGCGCACAGATTTGCCGTTACGGCAGTGAGCGGTGCGCTGCCGTAGAGCGAGAGGTCGCCCTTGGTGGTTGAGGTGTTGGTCAGCGACGGGTTGGCGCTCCCGCCGGAGGTCGAGAAGGAGAAGCTTGCCGGACCGGTCCCGTTGATCTGCCCCGAGATGATCCCGTCAAAGCCGAACTTCGGAGCGGAGCCGAAGCTGACGCCCAGATTCATGACCGTCACCGGATCGTCGAAGGTGCGGGCGCCGCCGGGGAAGGTGGGTTCGGTTGCCGCGAGTACCGTATATTGCATGGTGCCCGAGACCGGCATCGCGGTGGTCGGCGCCTGCGAGACGAAGTGCGCGCCGTCGTTCGGGCCGTAGGTCAGGGTTCCGCTGCTGCCGCTGGTGAGGAAGGTGCCGTTGCCGTAGCGGCCCAGGACCCAGCCTTCCCCCGACGCGAACTGCGTGAGGACCGCGGTACCGGGTGAGCCATAGTAACCGAGCGATGTCGGATGGCCGCTCGCATCTGTCGTGACGTTGGGCGTTCCGGGGTCCGCGGGACCGCCCTTGTACAGCCCGGACACTGCGGTCGGAGCGCCGACCGTTACGCTGTTGCCGATGCCGGTCGTTGGCGGTGTGGGTGTCGGCGTCGGCGTCGGCGTCGGGGTCGGAGTTGGCGTGGGCGTGGGCGTGGGCGTTGGGGTAGGGGTAGGGGTGGGCGTTGGGGTCGGGGTCGGAGTTGGCGTGGGCGTCGGAGTCGGAGTTGGCGTTGGGGTTGGGGTAGGCGTTGGCGCCGGTTTCGGAGTCAGCGCCAGAATGGTGGCCAGGATCTTGTTCGGATTGCCGCTGTTCGCCAGCCCCAGCAGATAATTATAGAGCGCGTTGATCCCGCCGCCCGGAAGGCCGGGGATCTGTGGGTTCCGAGTCAGGCCGGGCGGCAGCGATATGGGTGTGGTATGCGCAGGCGGCACGGCCTGAGGGCCGGTGTGGAACAGCGCGGTCGGGGTTCCGCCGGGGCCCGTGCCGAAGGTCTGTCCGATGCCGAAGGTCCGGGTTCCTCCGGCCAATGCCAGCGTTACGGGGCCGGCCATGGCAAAGCCGGTGACGCCGGTCGGGCCGACATTGATGGCGCCTCCGCCGGCCAGCGTCGCGGAACCGCCCGGAACCGTGACCGTGATTGGCCCTTTGGCGGGTATGATCGTCACTGAGCCGGCGAGCACGGTCAGCCGCCCATCAGCTCCGATCGAGAAGCTCGCAGGCCCGACGAACGAGGCATAGCTGCCGTCATCCAGCTGGACCTGGACGATGCCACCGGTGAGGGCGATCTCCTGACCGGTGGGAAGATTGCCGGCCGCAATCGGATGGCCGTTCTTGTCGACCGCCGCCGCGAACAGGATGTTGGCGGCGAGAGCCGGCGGCGCGCTCAGCACCGTGGTGGCAATCAGTGCGGCGGTGATACTATTGCGGACAAAGCGTTTCATGAACGGCTTCCCTCTGCGATTGGCTTAGAATTCGGCCCGGACGGCGACGCTCGCGGAGACGCGGCGATAGTCGTAGAGCCCGATGTTGCTGAAGTTGCGGGTGTAGGAGACGCCCGGCCGCAGCGTGAGATTGCGCGCGATCAGCAGCTTCATGCCGAGCGACAGGTCGAGCTCAGCGTCGCGCCGCTTCTTCAGGAACAGCGGGTCGTCCGCATCGTGGATGCGGCCTTCCACGCCGGCCGATGCGACCAGCGCCAGCTGCTTCGAAACCGGCTTCTCGAACGCGCCGCGCAGCGAGACGAAGGCGTTGGACAGATTGTCGGACGCGGCATTGCGCGTCTGCTCCTTCCCGCCTGCCAGGGTGATCGCCGTCGTACGATCGGCAAAGGTCGCGCTGGCGGCGAAGCGATCGGCGTCGCGCAGCGGATCGGTCGGGTAATCGAGCCGGTACCATTGCGCCGCCAGCGACAGCGCCCGACCTTCCTTCAGCCGGAAGGTATATTGACCGATCACGCCGGCAGCGGAGCGGTAGGACGATCCGCCCAGCCAGAAGTGCTGATATTGGCCGCTGAGCGACACCACGTCGCGATTGCCGAGGGTGTGGGCGATGCCGGCGGTGCCGGTCGCTGTGATCTGGTCATAGTCGGAGGTGCGGGTGTTGAAGCGCCCGTCGCCGAGTGCGCTCACATAGAGCGCGGTCTGCGCCGACAGCGGCGCCCGTAGGCTCAGCCCGCCGCTCGCGCCGAAAAAGCCGCTGTCCTGCGATCGCGCGTTGCCGGACAGGGTGGCGGGGCCGAGAAAGGCGAGGAGCGGCAGCGTGATCGAATTGAGGCTCGTCGCCACGTTGATGTTGCTGTCATAGCCGCCGGAGGCCTCGACGAACCCGGAGACATTAGGCTCGCCGCCGCGCCTGATCTTGTCGAGATCGCGTACGATCCGGCTGAAGCGCTGGCGCACCGGATCGGGAATGCTTGGATCGGCCAGCACCGTGTCGAACTGCGCGCGCGCGGATTCCACATCGCCCATCCGGGCATAGGTGCGGGCTATCTCGGCGCGTGCCTCGGCATTGTCCGGCTGCACCGCGAGCACGCGCTGGAAGGCGAGGATCGCCTCCAGGCCGTGCCCGGCGTCGGTCGCCGCGACACCGAAGGCATAGTCGAAATCGGGATCGCCCGCGCGGATTGAGAGCTGCGGCGCGAGCAGTGCGAAAGCGTCGGCCATTTGCCCGCTTTTCTCGAGCGCCAGTGCGTGCTTCACCAGGTCGTCGACTTCGGCCCAGGCTGGAGCCGCCATGGCCATCGCCAGCGCGCCAAAGCCTGTCGCCTTGATTGCTCGTCTCGAAAATGCACTCACTGGCCGCCCCCAACTGAATAGGCGGACCGGTTAGCTCGGCAATGTCGTTACAGTCGTCTGACGAAAACTGACATCGTCACGGATGTGCCGCGTCCCAGGCGAGGGACACGCGGCGGCCCATGATCGGGCGCTGTTCCGGCGGCACCGGTCCGGGGTCGCGCGCCTGATCGAGTTCGAAGCGCTCGGCGAGCGCCTCGCTGGCGGCGCGGGAGGAGGCTAGCGCCTCCCGCTTTTTCCCGTTCGCGGCGAGCGTCGCTGCGCGGACGTCGAGGACCACGGCGCGGTGGGCGTTGCGCGCAGGGACTGAGGCAAGCAGCTTTACCGCCTCCGCGGAAACCGCATCGGCCTCGGCCAGTTTGCCGTTACGACGCAGCTCGCCCGCCAGCGCCGCCAGGTCTATTGGCACTTCGAGATTGTCGTCGCCGCCTAGCACCTGGCGATCGACCGCGAGGGCGCGGCGTTGATCGGCCTCGGCACCGGCGAGATCGCCTCGCGCCTCACGGATTCTTGCACGGTTGGTGTAGGCAGGCGCGACATCGATATTGGGCTTGGGGAGCTTGTCGGCGATGGCGATCGCGTTGGTGATCGCTGCTTCAGCTTCGTCCAGCCGGCCGAGCCCGACGAGCGCCGAGGCGAGGGCGCTGTGATCGGGCAGGCGGCCGGGTTCCATCCGTTTCTCCGGCGTGGTCAGCTCCAGCGCGCGGCGGTACATGCGCACGGCCTCCTCGCTGCGGCCTTCATCGCTTACCAGGACGGCGTAATTGTGGAGCGCACGGGCATATTGGCGACCGGCGGTGAGGCTGGCGCGTTCCAGCACGTCGAGCGCCTTGCGGTAATTCTCTTCGGCGAGATCGAAACGGCCGATCCTCTTCTGCACCCCTGCGAGCGACGCATAGACAGTCGCGAGCCCCTCAGGGCGGACGGGTGTCGCGCTGAGTCTCAGCTTGAGCGCGCTTTGGAGCGCGGCTTCGGAATCCCGGTAGCGGCCATTGGCATCGAGCACGACCGCGTAATTGGCGGTGGCATTGGCAACCGCGTTCGGATCGAATGGGGTGATAGCGCGTGCGCGGGCGACGCTCTCCTGCATGTCGCGAGCGGCGGCGGCATAGTCCGTCAACAAATAGAGCGCGGAGCCGGTGCGAACCAGCGCATCGAACTCGTAAGACGGGCCGAGCTTCATCGCTCTGTCCCAGGCGAGCGCCCCGCGGCCAAGCGCCAGTCCCTCGGCGCCATTTCCGATGTTGAGATAGTATGCCGATGCGGCGAGGATCAGGTCGCTGACCTCCCCGTCGGTCAAAGGGCCGAGTGCGCCGGCAGCGGCGGCGCGGGTCTGGGCCGCTGTCTTCATCGGGTCGGTCGGATCGATTGCCGCCTTGATCGCGCCGGCATGCTCGGTACCCCAATCCTCGACTGTCTTGCCCCGCGACGGTGCGGCGGCCTGATCGACAGCCGCGAAGGCAGTGCGGGGTATCGCGCAGGCGCCTATCAGCAATGCCAGCAATAGCGTCCGCATTTCCCCACCCCCTTGGCGCCCGGCGAAATGCGTATATGGCTTGGGCGATGCCGCAAGCCCTTTTCCGCACGCTGCTGTTGTTCCTGGCCGCGATGGGCGTGGCAGTTCCGGCGCACGCGCGGCTGATCGGCGTTGCGATCGGCGTTTCGCGCTATGCCGATCCTCGCCTGGCCCGGGCGGCACTGCCCGGCGCGGCGGTCGATGCCGAAGCCATGGACGCGGTGCTGAAGGCGCATGGCGCCGCGACAGGCGACACCATCATACTGACTGGCGCTGACGCTACCGCCGCGGCCATCCGCTCGGCGATCGGCCATCTGGTCGCGACTGCCGGCGCGGGCGACCGGGTCGTGATCTATTTGTCAGGCCATGGTGCCCAGATCCCGGCCCGGCCCGGTGACCAGAACGAGCCTGACGGGCTCGACGAGATGTTCCTGGCCGCCGATGCGGCCCCCTGGGATGCAGCGACACACAGCCTGCCGGGTGCGGTGAAGGACGATGAGTTCGGCGGCTGGATCGATCAGCTGCGGGCAAAGGGTGCCAGCGTCTGGTTCGTGGTCGATGCGTGCAATGGCGGCGGGCTCTCGCGCGGCGGTGCGCAGGATGCCAGCGCACGCGTGCTCGATCCGGCGTTGCTCGGCCTGCCGGCGGCGCTCAGGGGCGGCCGATCGGATGCCAGCGGCCTTGCCGATGCGAGCCCGATGGCGGGGGCGGGCAAGCTCGTCACTTTCTATGCGGCGCCAGCCGGCGGGGTCGCCTGGGAGCGGCCGCTCGCACAGGATAGCGGCCCGCCGATCCGTCGCGGCGTCTTCACCTGGAGCCTGTTGCGCGCACTGGGCGGAATTCGGGCCGAGGCGAATTTCCTCACGCTTGCGGCGGCGACCGATGAGCAGCGGCGCACGCTCGGGCCACCCGGCGGCCCGGCGTGGATCGGCGGCGACCTCGACCAGCCGATGCTCTTCGCGGGCGCCGGCATGGACCTGCTGAGCCATGCCCGCGCGGCCAGTGCGGCGCCGGTCCGGCTGCGCATGGCGGTCGGTCCGGCCGGCAGTGCCTGCCCCGGCACAGACCCGGATCCGGCAATGCTCGCCAGCCCGCCTGCGACGGCGCTGCATATCATTGGCTGTCGGCGCGTGATGGTCGATTTGCAGTCGAGCGCTGCCGTGCCCGTCACCTTGCGCCCATGGTACCGGGATGCGTCCGGAAGCTATGTCGCGCTGGCGGGGACCGGGGGCGTGACGCTGGCGCCCGGTGGCGCCGGCCGCTTCGGTTTCACCGTGACCGACCATGACCCCGACACTGGCCAGGCATTGCCGAGCGGAACCGAGTATCTATTGCTGATCGCCGACGATGGATCGCAGGGGGCGATGGTCGTGCCGCTGATGACGGGGAACTGAATGCGCTTTACTTCCCTGCTGTGGCCCGCCCTGTTGCTTGTCTCGGGCCTCGCCGCATCTCCCGCCAATGCGGCCCCCGCCTGTCCTTCGGGTATGACGGCTTCGGGCTATCGCCAGGAGGGTTATTGCACGGCCCAGATCGCGCTGAGATCGACCATCTCGCGCTCGCTTGGCTTGCTCGAAACCCGGATGGCAGCGGGTGACGGTGCCTTTGCCGCGCAATTGCGAACAGCGCAGGATCTGCGCGACCGGCGCGACCGGCTGGCGACGACCGAGCGCGAGGCCCTTGCCGACAACAGCCCGGATGGGCGCGTGCGCTACGCCCGGATCAGCGCCGAGGCAGCGCAGGTGGATGGGTCGCTCGCCACGATCGAGGCGGCGATCCGACGCGACCATCCGCGCTGGCTCGACCTGGCGCGCCCGACACCGCTGACCGAGGCCGAGACGATCAGGCTGCTTCGTCCGGGTGAGGCTATGGTCTTCTGGTACCCGACCGAAGACGCGACCTTTGTGTGGGCGATCGACGCGCAGGGCGCCCGCTGGGCCCGTATCCCGATCGGTGTGACGGCGCTTGCAGCGCGCGTCGCCGCGTTTCGCGCCGGGCTCGGTGTCGATGGGGCGGCGCGGTCGGCCCGCGCGGACCGCCCGACCGCCCGGCCGTTGTTCGATCGTGCCGACGCCTCCGCGCTCTACGCCTTGCTGTTTCCAGGCGAAGTCGATCAGATCGCGCGCCGCGCGCGGGCGGTGATCCTCGTGCCATCGGGCAGTCTGACCTCCTTGCCGTTCGCGGCGCTGCCAATGGGCGTGGCCGCCACGTCACCCTGGCTGGGCCTGACCAAGCCGCTGTCGCTGCTGCCCTCGCCGGCCGGGCTGCGGACCTTGCGCGGCCATCCCGCCGCCCGCAGCGCCGCGATCGCCTTTGCCGGCTTTGGCGCACCCGCGCTCGGCGCCGCGACCAACGCTACGCGGGGACTGGACGGCGTCTGGCGCGGCGGCATGGTCGATGGCACCGCGCTGGCGAGTTTGCCCAGCCTGCCCCAGGCGGCGGACGAACTCTATGATCTCGCCCGCGAGCTGGGAGCGCCTGCGAAGAGCGTCACGATCGGCACGCGGGCGACTGAAACTGCGGTCAAGCGCGCTGATCTGAGCCATGTCCGCGTGCTGGCCTTTGCGACCCATGGCCTGGTGGCGGGCGACATTGGCGGGCTTGCCGAACCGGCGCTCGTCTTCACGCCGCCCGCCAAGCCGGACGACAGCGATGACGGCCTGTTGACCGCCAGCGAGGCCGCGCGGCTGCGCCTGTCCGCGGATTGGGTAATCCTGTCGGCGTGCAGCACCGCGACCGGGAATCGCGTTGGCGCCGAGGCGCTTTCCGGGTTGGCGTCCGCCTTCACCTATGCGGGCGCACGCGCACTGCTCGTATCGCAATGGCAGGTCGGCGACGATGCCGCCCGGCGCCTTACGACGCTCGCGGTTCGCGAGCGCACACTCGGCCGCGCCGAGGCGCTGCGGCGGGCGATGGTGGCCGTTGCGCGTGATCCGGCCCATCCCGAATGGGCTGATCCATCGGCATGGGCGGTTTTCGAGCTGGTTGGTGAGGGTGGGCGCTGACTCCGTTTGGCTGATTCGCCTCGGATTTTTCGGGAAGGCTTTTGATCAGCGACGTGAGACTGATTCCGAAGGATTATCAGCGGGCGCGGATGGGCGGCGTTAACTATTAATTATCCATTTTAACGGCATCGCCAAGGCTGAGATCGCCCGAGGGGAGACGAGCGTGGGTACCCAGCCGCAGGATAATGTCGACGTTGCCATCATTGGGGCGGGCCCGGCTGGCCTTACCGCTGCTTATCTTCTGACCAAGGCGGGGAAGCGTGTAACGGTGATCGAGAAGGATCCCGTCTATGTCGGCGGCATCAGCCGCACCGTGGAGTATAACGGCTTCCGCTTCGATATCGGTGGCCACCGCTTTTTCTCGAAATCGCGCGAGGTGGTCGACCTCTGGAACGAGCTCCTGCCCGACGACTTCATCGAACGCCCGCGGATGAGCCGCATTTATTATGAGGGCAAGTTCTACAGCTACCCGCTGCGCGCGTTCGAGGCGCTGTTCAATCTGGGCATCCTGCGTTCCACCGCCTGCATGGCAAGCTATCTGCGCTGGAAGCTGTTCCCCATGAAGGAGGTGAAGAGCTTCCAAGATTGGACGATAAACCAGTTCGGCGCCAAGCTGTTCGGCATCTTCTTCAAGACCTATACCGAGAAGGTTTGGGGAATGCCCTGCGACGAGATTTCGGCCGATTGGGCAGCGCAGCGCATCAAGGGCCTGTCCCTCGGCAAGGCGGTAATCGACGGTTTCAAGCGGTCGTTCGGGCTCAATCGTAAGCCCAATGACGGCATGGAGACCAAAACGCTGCTGGAGAGCTTTCGCTACCCCCGCAAAGGCCCCGGCATGATGTGGGACGCCGCGCGCGATCGCGTGGTCGAGGGTGGTAACACTGTGTTGATGGCGCACGGCCTGAAGCAGCTGAGCCACGATACCGCCGGATGGCGCATGGTCGCGACCGGCCCGGGCGGGGATCGCGTCATCACGGCAGCGCATGTCGTCTCGTCAGCGCCGATGCGCGAACTCGCCGGCCGAATCCATCCGCTGCCGCGCTCGCTGCCCGAGGCGCTCGACCTCAAATATCGGGATTTCCTGACGGTCGCGCTGATGATCCGCTCGGAGGACCTGTTCCCCGACAACTGGATCTACATTCACGATTCGAAGGTGAAGGTTGGCCGCATCCAGAATTTCCGCAGCTGGTCGCCCGAAATGGTGCCCGATCCGGAACTCGCCTGTGTTGGCCTCGAATATTTCTGTTTCGAAGGTGACGGCCTCTGGGCCTCGCCCGATGACGAGCTGATCGAGCTTGCAAAGAAAGAGATGGGCGTCCTCGGCCTGTGCGACCCCGCGACTGTCGAAGGCGGCGTGGTGGTACGGCAGGAGAAGGCCTATCCGGTCTATGACGAGGCCTATGCCGCGCACGTCGCGACGATGCGGGAAGAGCTGGAGGCGGCATATCCGACGCTCCACCTCGTCGGCCGCAACGGCATGCACCGCTACAACAACCAGGATCATGCGATGATGACGGCGATGCTGACCGTGCGCAACATCCTGGCCGGCAGCCGCCAGTATGACGTGTGGGCGGTAAACGAGGATGCCGAATATCACGAGAGCGGCAACGAGGGAGCCGAGGCGCAGATCGCGCCCCCGCTCGACGACGAGCAGAAAAGCGCACTGGCATCGGTTCGCGCCGTGCCGCGCCGCGTGAAGGCCGCATGACGAAATGACGACAATGGCCGTCATCGACCGATCAGCGATGATGGCGCCCGCACCCCGCCCCACCTTTGCCTTCGGGCTGGGGCTGGCCGTCATCCTGCTGGCGGGCGCCGCGTTGCTCTATTACATACGCGCGAGCGATATCGCGCAATGGCGGTTCCTCGACGCCGACGACATCATGCGTCTGCAGGAAGTGAAAGACTGGCTCGGCGGACAAAGCTGGTTCGACGTCACCCAATATCGCATCGATCCACCAGCCGGGCTCAAGATGCACTGGTCGCGTCTGCTCGATGTGCCGCTTGGTGCTGTCATCCTGCTGCTTCGCCCCATGCTCGGCGAAATGGAGGCCGAGCGGGCGGCCTGCGTGATCGTGCCACTCCTCACCTTCGCGACACTGGCGCTGATAACCACCGCCATCGCCTGGCGCGTTTTGCGTGGCAGTCAGTTCGCGTTACTTGCCCCCCTCTTTTGCGCCATGAACATCGGTGTCTTCGTCATCGCGGTACCGATGCGGATCGATCATCACGGCTGGCAGGCGGCATGCGCTCTCGGCATGGTCTGGGCGCTGCTCGGCCCGCGTACAATGCGCCGTGTTGTCATTGCGGGGCTCTGCGCCGCCTTCTGGATGCACATCTCCCTCGAGGGGATCGTTTTCACCGCTGGCTGCGGCGCCTGGCTAGGCCTCCGATGGATGCTCAAGCCCGAGCGCGAGGGAGCGACCCTCCCCGCCTATATGGCCGCGACGACAGTGGCCAGCCTCGGCTTCTTCCTCATCGGGCACGGCGGCGCGCTGTTCGACCGCACCTTTTGCGACGCGGTTTCGCCCGTCCATATGGTCGTGTTCGCGCTCGCCGCGATCGGATCGGCCGTGGTGGTGCGGGTACGGCCCGCCACGCTGCCGGTTCGCGCGGTCGCGCTGGGCGGCGTCGCACTGGTCTGCGCGGCGACGTACAAGCTCTGGGCGCCGCAATGCGGCGGTGGCCCCTTCGCGGCGCTGAGCCCGCTCACCTACCGGCTCTGGTATCAGCATGTCAGCGAAGGCCTGCCGGTTTGGCAGCAGTCGCTGGCGGCCGGCCTCGGCTGGATTGCCTTCCCGCTTATCGGGAACATCGGTGCAGCGCTCAACATCCGCAACACACCGGTCGACGAACGCGAGATGGCGGTCGATTATGCCGCTTTGCTCTTTCTCGCGACCGTTATCGGATTGTTCGTCTGCCGAGCCGGCGCCTTCTCCAATATCCTTGCGGTTCCGGGCGGGATCGTGCTGCTGAGATCTGTCCTGGCATGGGTCGGCACGATCAGGATCGGGGTGCTCCGTGTCTTTCTCAGCGCCCTGGCCTTCATGGCAATCTTCCCGCTCGGGCTAGTCTTTCTCACGCTGATCTTGTTCGCGCCGACGGGCGAAGCCCGTGCCGGTCCCAGTGGAGACCTTTGCACGGCGGCCAGTAATATCGCCCATATGAACGCGCTGCCGGCATCGACGGTGATGACAACGCTCGTGTTTTCCCCGGAGCTGATCTTCGCCTCGCACCATACCGGCGTCAGTGCGGGCTATCATCGTAATGTCGCCTCGATGGACGACACGCTGCGCTTCTTCACCAGTGACGAGGCGACCGCCCACGACATCATGCTGCGCCACCACGCGCGCTATGTGCTCGCCTGCCCTGGGGACGGCGATCTCGCGATACTCGCCCACGCTGCGCCCAACGGCCTGGCCGCGCGCCTGCCACGGGGTGAAGCGCCTTCCTGGCTAAGCCCTCTAACTGTTCCCGGCCTGCAATATGCCCGCGTCTATGCGGTGAACCGTTAGCGCGCGCATCGCTTTACGCAGCTTCAAGGCCCGTAGTTCGCTCCGAGACCTAGTTGCTCAGCACCATGACGTTGGACGGGACGATACCCTTATTCGTCACTTCGATCCGATAGGTGCCCGCGCGGCCGACGCTCCAGCGGCATACCGGGTAATAATCGCGCTTGCGGTCGGAGCAGACTGCTACGCCGGTGACGTTGCTGACCTTGAGATCGATATCGCTGTCACCGTCGCCAACGGCGGAGACGATCGCCATTTCTCCGCCCCGCGCCCTGGCGGACCAGGACAGCACCGCGTGGGCCCCCAGCCTGCGCTCGAGCGCCAGCGGCCCCGCGCCCGAGGGACCGTCGACAAAGCCGCGCGCGACTGAATCCCGGACGGCCGCGGCAGCCGCGGCGATCCGCGCATCGCCGGGCGCCATCCGCGTCGCCTCGTCGGCCAGCGCCGCAGCCGGCGTGGCGCTATCGTCATCAGAGGGGAGGAGGGCGTTGCCGCTGATCCGGGCGGCGCGCGCGCCGCTTGCCGCGACCACCCGTGCTGCCGCCAGCATCGCATCCGCGTCGCCGGCCTGGCGCGCCCATTCGGCGAGTTGATAGCCGAGGCGCAGTTGCTCGATGCGGTCGACCGGCGCAGCGCCGACAAGCAGGAGAAGCGCAGGGAGGAAAATGGATCGCCGCATGGCGATACTTAACCCCGACAGGGCGCGATCCCAAGCATGAACTATCCTGACATTCGCGCGGGCGCGGGCCAGCGCCTTTGACATTCGGGCGAGGCGCGGACCATGTAGCGTGGTGACCGAGACCGTGCTGGACGATCCGATGCAGGCATTTCGTGCGCTCCTGGTGGGGCGAGCGGCGCTGTTGCTCGAAGACGAGCCCGCGGTCAGCGCGCATATCGAGCATATTTTGCGCGACATCGGTTTCGGGCGGGTCGACTGTGTCGAGACCGGGGAGGCTGCGGTCGCGCTGGCGCTGTCGCGCAGCTATGACGTGCTTATCCTGGACCGGATGACCGCGTCACTCGACGGACTCACCGCGCTTAGCCGGATCCGCGAACAGGATAGCGGTGCCGGCGTGCCGGCGCTGTTCCTCACGGCGCTCGGCTCCGAACGGCACCGGCTCGAAGGACTGGCCAGCGGCGGCGACGATTATCTGGTCAAGCCGGTGTCGGACGAAGAGCTGCTCGCCCGCATCGCTGTGCTGCTGCGCCGGCGCAGCTGGAGCCGCGACGATGGCAGCGATACGGTCACCGTCGGAGAGATGGTTCTGTCGAAGGGCGCGCTGCGGGCCACGCTGCAGGGCCATCCGATCGACCTGACCGCGCGCGAATTCGCTATCCTGGCGCTGCTCGCCGACAATGCCGGGCTGCCGGTGACACGTTCGATGCTCTGGTCACGCTGCTGGTCGAGTTATAATTTCCAGCCGGCGAATTTCGGCAACACCATCGATGTGCATATCTCGCGCCTGCGCCGCAAGCTCGAGGCGGCCGGTGCGCTCGCCGGGATCGACGCAAGCGACCTGATTGTCGCAGTGCGGACCCAGGGCATCATGCTGCGAACCGCGCCCCGGCCATGACGCGTGCCGGCTCGGCGCCGACGCGCCTCGCTGCCCTGATGGTCCTTTTCTCGATTCTCGCGCTGGCGCTGTCGTTCGGCAGCGCCGTGCTGCTCGACCGCGATGCGCGGCGTCTCCGTGCGGGTGAGGCGGCGCGGTTCGACATGGAGTCGCTCCTCGACAAGCTGAAGGGCGCGGCCGACGACCCCTCGGCCGGGCCATTGCTGGCGGCGGCGACGGGCGAGATCGCGCGCTATTCCGGGCCTGCCTCGGGCCGGGTCGTGCTGTTCGTCCCTGCCGGCGCGCCGGCTGCCCGCGGGCCGGTATGGCCAGCGCGGCTGGTGCCGCTGAAGGACGATCTCCTCCTGATGCCGCAAGGGGCGGGCGAGGCCGTCGCGGTGGCGCGGAAGCTTCCGGCGGGCCGGCTGCTCGTCGGCCGGACAGTGCAGGCGACCGGCCCATTGCGATCCTCGCTCGTCCGCTACGCCCTCATCACCGCCATGCTTCTGCTTGGCCTGTCGGGGATCGCGGCATGGCTGGTGGGTCGGCTGTTCAGTGCCAGGATCGCCGAGCTCAACACGGTGTGCACCGCCGTCGAGGCCGGAGACGTCGCCGCGCGCATCCCCGCCGTTCGAGGCAATGATGAGCTGGCCCTGCTGAGCCGCCACCTCAATCGGATGCTTGCCGAGCTGGAGCGCCGGATCGGCGACCTGCGCGCCTCGTCCGACCGGATCGCGCATGATCTTCGCACGCCGCTTGCCCGGCTCGGATCGAGACTGTCGTTCATGGCCGATCTGCCGGCGGAGCAGCATGCGGTGCAGATCGCCGCGGCGCAGCGCGAGATCGGCGATTTGATCGAGGCCTTTAACGGCCTGCTCGACCTGCGCGAAATCGAGACCGAGAGTGGTCTCGCCCGTCTGGTGTTTCCGCTGGCTGATGCGGTAGAGGAGGCGATCGAATTATATGAGGCCGTTGCCGAAGATCAGAATGGTATCACGATCGAACGGCGATTGGGCGATGTTACTATCGAAGCCGTGCCAGCGCTGATCACGCGCGCGGTCGCCAATCTCGTCGACAATGCGTTACGGGCATCGCCGACAGGAGGCAGCGTCACCGTGGTCGTTTCGAGGGAGGGTGCGGAGGCGGTCGTCGAAGTCAGGGATCACGGGGCCGGGCCACCCGCGGCCGTGATCCGGGCACTCGATGACGATCTCGGCCAAATATCCAGCTGGGGTGGACATGGCATCGGCCTCTCGATCGTGAGCGCGGTGGTGCGCCGGCACGCGGGTCGTTTCGATCTCACCCGCGATGGTGACCAGACCGTGGCGAGGCTTCGCTTTCCGGCGGCGCCAGTAAATGCTGGCTGAGGCGCACGGCACTTCACAAGGCTGAGTTGGCAAGCCGCATCACCAAATCGGGCGACTCCCGGCCGATTGAGGCGCCCCGCGCTAATTCAGATTGGGGATTGGCTTTGGCGCGCTGCATAACGTTTCTCCGTTCAGCGCGGAGGTCAGTGGCAATCCGCCGCTATGGCTGTGGCGGCTGCCATGTGATCAGCGGCATCGACGATGCGCGCGGTACTATCGGGCCATCGCTGGATGGCATCGCAACGCGTGCCGAACTTTCGGGCGGACTTGCTAACAATCCCGACAATATGGTGCGCCGGCTGCGCGATCCTCAGGGTGTGAGGCCAGGCAGCGAATGCCGGACCTCGGTGTCAGCGAGCGCGATGGCCGCGATATGGCGGCGTATCTGTATACGCTCGAGCCGGTGATGCCGCCGTCCTGAAACGCACCGAACCCGTAGCGACCGCGCTAGCCGGCCTGGCGTCGCGCCCTGAGAAGATCCTTTATCTCACCGCTGTCAAAGCCAATGGGCGCGACATGACGATCAGGGAGGGCGATTTTCAGCCTCTTCACCTGGTCGAGATGTCGCTGGTCGATCTCGTCGACGACGGTGGCGAGCGGGCCGTGGACGACGATCTCCCAATCGCCCGCGTCGCGCACCGAGCGGCGAAGGCAGACAGCGGGCTCTCGCCACAGATGATTCATGTCGATTGTCATAGGCCTTAGGTAATGAGGCGGAACAGGCTGAGAAATAACCTGCATCAGTGCTCACCCGAGGGGCGGAGCGGGAATAAGGCCTCTCGATCAGTCGGTGCTGATCTCATAATCGATCGGCTTGAAGGAGCCGTTGTTCGACTGCGGGGCCGAGCAGGCGGTGAGGCCGATAACAAGATCCTCGGCGGCGCGCATAACGATGCGGTCACCTGCCTTGCTCAAGGGCGGCTCAACGCGAAGCTCTCCGGTCTCACCGTCGACAGGAACGTTCATGAAGCAGTTGAAGGCCACGGGAATATCGTCGGGCGTGATGCCATAGGGCGCCAGCGCAGCGGCGAGATTGCCCAAGCAGCCCTGATGCGGGTCGCTATCGCCATAGATGATACGGAACGTGTCCTTCGAGCAGGGCGTGAGCAGGAAATCGTGGCGGCCGACATCGTCCTCGACGATCTCGAGCAGGACATTGCTCCGGTTCGAATAGAGCTTGTCGCCGGTGGTGAGATAGATCCGGCTCGCATAGTCGAGCGTCCGGCCCGAGGAGATGACCTCGCGGACATCGCCTTTGCGAAACGCGAGCAGGTCGGCGACCTGTTCGCCGGTCGGGTCGGTCACGGTCAGCAATGCGCCCTTCGGCAGCTCGAACGCGACACCCGAGCGCGGCGCGATCCTATGCCGCATTCCGCGCCTTCCGGCCCGAGAAAGGACAGACCCAGTCATTACCAACGGCACGTCCGCTATATTGGCGTGCCTCCGAGATCGCCCCATGGCGTGCCAGCATCGGGTTGGGCGCCCCTGCGAGGGCGATGTCGCGATCGAGGATGGTGGACCGGAGCTTCTCGTACCGGCCGTTTGCCCGGAGTTGTTCGAACTGGTCGTGCAGATTGAAGACGAGCGCGGGGCGTTCGAAGCGGCGTGCCGGACGGCTCGCCCGGGGATGCAGGCCGACAACGAAAAATCCCTCGCCGCCAAAACTGAGCGAGAAGTGCGGATCATCGGGATCGTCGCTCACCCGCGGATCGGACGCCTGGCCAAGCCATTCATCCTTCTGGCTCAGCGACTGGAGCCGGTCCCAGAGGGTCGCTTCGAAACCCTCTTCATCGACTTCGGCATCCTCCTCGAACAGGACGACCAGCGATTGAAACAATTCGGGCTCGGCGCGGTAGGATCGGGCGAGGTCGAGGAGATTGGGATAGATGCGCAGATCGTCCCACGCCGACCGGATGTCCCGGCCTATGACGAACCGCATCTGGTCTTTGCCGAGCGCTGATTTGGCGCCGACGCATGGGAATTCCGGAGCGCGGATGAAGTCCTGAAAGGCACGTGCGAGCGGATGGCCGGCTTCGTTCGTCGGTCTGATCATGAGGGTTTCAACATTGCTTTCGGGCGATGGTTTCGGTGTTTGGGCAGCGGCGAAAGGCTTGCCCGATCCCGCCTCGCCGGAAGTGACACCGGCGAGGCGGGAGACGGGCACACGCGATGCCTCCGGCTGATTTGTCGTGGTTGGGTAATCTGCGCGCCGGTTCGATCAGACCTGTGCGTCGATGAACGTCCTGGTCTCGGGTTTCGGCAAGCCACTCGCCTTGTAGGTGGCGACCAGTTCTTCCTTGCGGGCGCGCAGCTGATCGCCGAGCGCCTCCATGTCGAGACCGGCCTTGCGTGCCTGGGAGAACACGCCCTCCATGCGCTTTTCCTCCTCCTCGACATGGTGCTCGATCTGTTCGGAGAGGACCTTCACCTTGGCATCATAATAGTCGTCGTCGGGCCCGCCGGCCTCGATCTCTGCGATCAGGACCTTCGCGCCGTCATGCTCGACATAGGCTTCCTTGAGCAAATCCTCCTCGACCTTGCCCTCGCAGGCCGGATAGAAGATTTCCTCCTCGATCTGGGCGTGAACGGTCAACTCGAGGCAGATCTGCTCGGCGATCTTCCGTTTGCGTCCGTGTCCGGACGCGCTTTCGAATTGCGCGAACAAATCCTCGACGGTGCGATGATCCGCCTTGAGCAGCGCTATCGCATCCTGTTTCGTATCGGCCATGGTCAATCTCCCAGATGTTTCAGCTCAACGAACCGGGGAGGGGCAGAATCGTTCCAATGAAAGAGTCGCGATGTGGTTGATCGAAATCAACAGGCCACCCTTTGCCGGGAGGTCGGCAAGTATCTGATCATAAAGCGTAACAAACGGGTCGGGTCTGCCCGGTGCGCGTTACTTCCTCGCGTTAGGCGCAGGACTATAAGCACAGGAGATAGGCGGTGGGCGATCAGAACCAGGGCGGCCGGATGGGCCAGGATCAGCTACGCCGCGCTACAAGGGCTTCAAGCTCGGCCGGTGCGATCTCGCGGATGAGTTGATCGGAAGAACATTGATCAGCCCGCTTGTCCGGACGCCAGCGCAACAGGCGCGTACCGTGCCTGAAGCGGCCATCGGTGATCTGATCGTATAAAACCTCGACGACCAGCTCGGCCCGCAGCGGCGTCCATGCGACCGAACGTTCAGTTGCCCAGCGGCTCGGGCCGCCCGGTGCCTTGCCGGTGAAGCCAGGGGAGCCGGCGTGGCGTTTGAGCGTCTTCAATAGTATCGGCCGCTCCGCAGCTGGCAGCGCCGAGGTAAAGCCGACATGGTCGAGGAGCCCTGCCTCATTGTAGAGCCCAAGCAGCAAAGAGGCGACGCCCTTGCCTTCCGCCGTCTCGCGGAAGCCGCCGACGACGCAATCCGCTGTCCGGTGCTGCTTGACCTTCGCCATCGCCCGTTCGCCATTCAGATAGGGCAGGTCGAGGCGTTTCGCGACGACGCCGTCGAGCGCGCCGCCCGCCGCCGCCAGCCATGTCCGCGCCTGCGCGACATCGAGGCTACGCGGCGAGAGGCGCAGGCGGTCGCCACCCTCCTTTTCGTGGAAGCGTTCCAGCAGCGCCCGGCGCTGCTCGAGCGGCGCGCTCGAGAGATCGCCGCCGTCCAGCTGTAACAGGTCGAAAAGCATGAACTGGGCAGGCGTCTCCCGCGCCAGGCGCGCGATCCGGCTTGGTGCCGGATGGAGCCGCGCCTGGAGTGCGCTGAACGACAGGACATCGCCGATCGGTACGAGGATTTCGCCGTCGAGGATGAACCTGCTCACCGAAACCGCACGCAATATGGCGACGACATCCGGAAAATAGCGGTCGAGCGGCTTGCCCGATTTCGACCAGATCCTGACATCGTCGCCAGCACGTACGGCGATGGCGCGAAACCCGTCCCATTTGGGCTCGAACTGCCAGCCCGGCTCTTCGGGCAGCGCCGATACCAGCCTTGCCTCCATGGGTGCGATGGGATCATTGAGCGGGTCGCCTTCAGACATCTCCCAACAACAGGATTTGGGCGCGGCTGTTCCCAGCGCGAGATGATCTTCAGCCCAGGCGGATTGTGAATTCGACTTCGTCGGTGAAGGGCATCGAGAGGTAGCCATTCCGGGGCTCGCCGACATATTCCAGATATTCCGGGCAATGATCGGCATTGTCCGCAATGATCACCGCACCTGTCCGCAACCGGCTTTCGACGAGCCCGAGCACGTCCATATAGAGCGATTTGGCGCCATCGAGCAGCAGCAGGTCGATCCGGTCGGGCAGGTCGGACGCCAGCGTCTCCAGCGCGTCGCCCTCGCGGATCTCAACCAGGTCGGAAAGCCCGCCGGCCACCAGATTGTCGCGAGCGCGCACAATTTTGGAGGGCTCGAACTCGCTGGTGATCAGGCGCCCGCCGCCATTGTCCCGCAGTGCCGCGGCGAGATGTAGCGTGGAAAGACCGAACGACGTGCCGAATTCGACGATCACGCCAGCACCCAAGGCCCGTGCCAGCATGTAGAGGAGCCTGCCGGTGTCGCGCGAAACCGGCAGCGCATAATCCTTCAGCTGCGCATAGAGATTGCGATAATCGGCCCTGCTGCGCATCAGCCGCAGGCGCTCCTCGCTGGGGATCGACGCGAAGGCCGGATTGGTCATGGGGTGTGCCGCATCGGCTTCTGTGAAGAGGCGGTCAAGCAAGGGTGCGACAGGTGCGTTGGTGAGCGTGATCACGAGCTTCTCCTGGGGGTTTGCCTGTGGCAACAAAATACGATTAGTTCGTCAGGTTTGACTATTCGCATTGGCAGGAGTGCATCTGAACATGCCGCGAAACCCGGATATCGCCTCGCGAAAGGCACCCCGGCAGGCGCGTTCCAACGATCTGGTCGCGGCGGTTCTGGACGCCGCTATTCAGGTTCTGGAGACGGAAGGCGCGCAGCGATTCACCACCGCGCGAGTCGCCGCGCGGGCTGGTGTCAGCGTCGGCTCGCTCTATCAATATTTCCCGAACAAGGCGGCGATCCTGTTCCGGCTACAAAGCGACGAATGGCGTCGGACGTCGACGCTGCTGCGCAATATTCTCGAAGACCGGACCATGCCGCCCAGTGAGAGGCTTCGTGCGCTCGTCCACGCCTTCATCCGCTCGGAATGCGAGGAGGCGACGATCCGGATCGCCCTGGACGATGCGGCGCCCTTCTACCGCGATGCGCCCGAAGTTGCCGATGCTCATGCCGAGAGCGCCCACATCGTGCGGACCTTCCTCCAGGAAAGCGCACCGCGCGCCAGTGACGCGCAGCGTTCGCTAGCCGGGGATCTCGTAAAAACGACGCTGAGCGAAGTTGGCAGCAGCTTCTCGGCCATCCCTCGCACGCCGGACGAGATCCACGCTTATGCTGACGCGCTGGCCGACATGTTGTGCGCCTATCTCGAGCGTTTGGCAGCTGCCGCCTGAATATGAGGGGCAGGCGGCCGTACCGACGGCGCGGTATGACGCGCTCACCGATCTTGTCTCAGTTCGGCGAGGCGGCCGACGCTACGCAACAGAAGCCAGATCAGGTATCGAACATGTGCGGTGCGCTTTCGATAACGCGGCGGGTGAGCTTGTCCAGCCCGTCGTTGAAGGCAGTCCGTTCAGCCTCGCTCAGATCGGTCAGCCATTGTTCGGAGAATTTGCCGCGTTCGCCGCGGATCGCGGTATGGACTGCCTTGCCCTCAGCGGTCAGCGAGACAAGGCTGCTCTTGCGGTTTCGCGGATTGGCCTCGCGCTGCACCAGCCCGCGTTCCTCGAGCGATCCGACGGCGCGGCTCACCTCGGCACGGTCCGAATAGGCGACGCTTGCCACTTCAGCCGCGCTGCACTTTCCGATCATTTCGACATGGGTGAGGACGCGCCATTCAGCGAGCGTAAGCTGTGCCGTATCGCGAACATGCTGCGCGGTAACCCGGTCGATCATCTTGCCGAGCAGCAGGATCCGATAGGGGATGTGCGAGGGGCCGAACTGGAATGAGGGCCTGTCCGCTATAGGCTCGGCGGGTGTTCTGATTTTGAGATTTGTATCAGGCATCGCGATTTTGTAGCCGAGCGGATCGGCTTTGTCTTCCCGTCGGGCGTGCGGCAGATCGTGCAGCATTGTTGACAAATCAACTCAACCAGCCTTACTCAGCCCCATGAGTGAGCCACGTCTCT
>Ga0207703_10000163_pt1 | contig 77126 bp, 23 predicted proteins | sample KBSSwiS12_FD_184304 | JGI IMG/M metagenome (GOLD analysis project Ga0207703, IMG submission 184304) | Switchgrass rhizosphere microbial communities from Kellogg Biological Station, Michigan, USA - KBS Switchgrass S1-2 (SPAdes) (version 2) | ecosystem: Host-associated > Plants > Roots >...
GGGGGGAGGGGGGGGGGAGGGTCAAGCGATGCGATCAGAGGCCCCGAGCAGGACGATTTGAGCGTGGAGCTGCCTGCGGGGGAAGGGGGGGCGGCCGGTGAGGGAGCCCCAAATTCGGTCATTTGATATGTGGCGGTTTGGAACCGCGGCCATGGACCGCGCCGAGGCTCACGAGGAAATCGTAAGTATTCTGAAAAATGACACGATCGAGTGGAGTCTTACCTTGCTCATTGCGGTCATTGATCCCCAGGCCCTTATCCAGAAGATACTCGATGATCTCCAGATCATCTCCTGATGCCGCAAAGTGAAGGAGACCCTGCGTGCCACCGCCAAGCTCGATACAGCGCCTCAACACCGCCAAATTACCATCTCGTGCGGCGGTCTCGGCGACCGTCATGCCGGACTTACCGCGCGCGCTTACGCCATTCCTGCGCACGAAATCGTCGAGTTGTTCTACATCGCCGCTCGCGCCTATCGTTTCAATCTCGTCGACTTCCTCAGGGCCCTCTCCTGGCAGGTATTCCAGCCGATCGATGACCTCACCAATGTTGCTTCCAACCCACAAGAGATCCTCGTGTGAGGGAGGAAGGTCATCGGCTTCATGCCTCCAGTAAAAAATCTCTTCGGTGGCAAGATCCAGGAGAAAGTAGTCACCGCCAGTGTTCGTTGCAACCGTTACAAATCCACACTCCGCAGGCGGAGGAAAGGGGAATGTTTGTTCGGCCATTTGCTCTGCACTCAGCGGAAATACAAAGCCGACATACAGCTCGACGTTTCGGGCGGCGTCTATGTACCAGCATGGGTCGGGCGTTCCGCCGCCGTATTGCCTCATGAATGCGCGGTAACTTTCCGGCAGATTGATCCCGTGATTCTTTTCGAATCTTTTGATCTGAATTTCTGATGCTCTCTCGCCCGCCTTTATGGGCATGCTGTCACCGCGTCAGCCATAAGCATCTCCCCGGCGCCCATCAATTCTGTATCGCCTCTCCTATTGGTTCGGGTCCTGCTGCTCAGGCTTCTTGTTGTCCATTGCATCATAAATATCCTGAACTTGCTTGTTCTTGTCATCTCGCGTTCCACCAAGATGATCGCCGTCCTTGCCCCAAAAATGCAGTTGCCCCCAGAATCGGTCCCACAGTGATTGACCCACGGCATGACTTGTGCCCTCAACTACTTCAGGGATAGCTTTGACTACGCCGATATCGGTGTAGTCGATAATATCCTCCGCCAGGGCAGCGGCTTTGTCCTTCGCGTTGGCGCCGTTTTGGCTCGCTTCGGAGGATTTCGGGAAAAGTGCGGCGCCGACGGCGCTAAATGCATAGCCAATCTTATTCAGCGCATTTCCACCCGTATGTCTATAGGCCGAGTGTACCTCACTATCAACCAGTACCATGCGGCCATTCTTCCAATCATGGTGCATCGTGTAGTGCTTTTTGAGCTCGTCGATCTGTTTGGCGCTGAGATGCTCCCTGTCTGCATACATGCGCCATGCTTTATTGATGTCCTTCCCCTCCTCGACGAATTTTCCGATGGAAAGCGTATCCTTGACGACGTTGTGGCTCGCCTTCTCGAATTCGGGGAATCCCGCTTTATTAATCGGAACCGTCAGCCCGGGGAAGCGTTTCTCGAGCTTTTCGAGTAGCTTCTTCCCTGTTGCCGATCGCCCTAACGTTGTTTCTTCCCGCAGAATCGCGGTCGTAATCTCACGCCCCGCAAACTTCAGGTTCGTGATTTTCCTCCCACCGATGCGCCACCCATTGTCTGCCAGGAGTCTGTACAGTTGGTCGAGCTCCTTGGCACGCTCCACGTCATTCGCCAGTCCCAACGGATCCCTGCCGTTGACGGGATCACCCGCTGCAAAGGCGTACAGCGACGACGCGTCGTGATAGCCGATCGGGTCCGGTGTAAGGAACGTGCCCGTTGCCGGGTCGTACCACCTCGAACGTGCGAAGATCAGCCCGTTCGCGGGCTCGTTGTACGGCAGTGCCTGGAAGCTCGTGAGAAGCCTGGTCTTCGAATACGCGAAGCCCGCCATGTAGAGCGATTTGATCTCGTACAGCGACACCTCGCCGGTGTAGGAGGCAAGGTTGCTGATCGTGCTGGTGATGATGACCGGCAAGCCAACGTCGGACTTCGCGGGATAGAGCTTGCGGGCAAAGTCGGGGACGGACGAGAACGCCGTATCGCCCCACGAATACGTACGGAGGGTCGACGTCACGGCAATCTGAACCTGCGCCGCGCCGGGCGCGGTCGTGAGTGCGGACCACTCGGCCGCCGACAGGTGCAGACGCACGGCGGTGTCGCCGGATTCGAGCAGCGGCGTAACGTTCGAGGTCGCGGCGACCGAGCCATCACCCTTGAGCGCCGTCAGGCGCACGCCGCCTGACACCGTCAACTGCTTGATCTTCTCTGTTGCGCGAATGCCGATATCGACGGAGCCATCCGCGTTCGACGTGTATGTGATCTTGTCGATGGCCGGACCCTGCAGGTAGCGCGGTGCGTCGCCGTAGGCGTCGCCGTAGAGCACCCGCTCGATGACGTTGCCGTCCTTGTCGAGCACCGCCTGCAGCGAATCGGTACCGGCTTCGTCGACTACCGGGAAATACTTCACCGGCGCGGCGCCGGCTTGTGGAGCGACCAGCACTTCCACTGGATCGTCGAAGCTGCGGTCCCCGTGCAGGTACTGGCGAATCAGACCTGCGTCCGGTGCCGCACCCGGAGCGGTCGAGGCACCGGTTTCGTAGATCGCGACGAGTCGATCGACGACCGAATCCCAGACCCACGTCGTCTGCGCCGGGAGGCCGTCGCCGACCAGAACCTCCGCGCGAGTCTCAGGGATGTTGCCGCTGCCGGTCTTCTGCGACGCGGTGCGTCCGACGATACGGCCGTGCGGATCGTAGACGTATTCGATCACGCGGTCCGCGTTCTCGATCTTCGTCAGACGGCCGAATTCATCGAACGTCGAGCCCCAGACACCGTCGCTGGTGCGGCTGCCGCCTTCCCACGTAAAGGTGAAGGTCCGATCGAGAGGCGGCAGCAACGACAATGGCGGTAGTTGCTCAGCCGCTGTGCCACCGTCCAGATGAACGGTCTTCGACGCGGTCTCGTGCGCCGGGCCGTCGACGGCCGTCCACTTCGGCGGCTCGACCGTCAACGCAAGGTCCCGCCCGAGGCGCGTGATGTCGGAGGCACTCAGGAGTGCGGAGGTCTCGCGTTGACTACGGAACGTCGTCTCGGTGTGCTGATCGGTGATCGGCGTGGCGGTCGCCAGCGCCGACTGCGGCAGCAGAAGCCTGCTCGTCTTCACACGACCGCGCGGGTCGTAGGTGAAGGCAGACTTGCGTTCGGACAATCCGAGGTCATTGATGTAGCCGATGCGGCCGGACGCGTCATGGAAGACCTGCGAGCCGGCGAGAACCGGACCCAATGTCGATCCGCCGGAGCTTCCCCCTCCGCTTTCCACCGAAGTCTGCACGCTGCGCAATACGCCGGTTTGCGGATCGGGCGGGAGCGGGGACATGGGAGACGCCAAAACGCTGTCGGCATAGCCGTAGGTCGAGGTGATGACCTGCGTCGAACCGATGGCTCGTTTGCGGGTCAGCAACTGCCCGACGCCGCCCGGTTCGCCGGTGACGATCGGAGTGGCCGTGGAGCCAGTGCCGTCGAGCTGATGGATGATGTTGGTGGAGACGTCACGGTCTTCGGTGATCTGGGTGAGCCATGCCGCGGCATTGTTCGTACCATTGACGTCACCGGTCACCGGCATCCGCCATCCGAGACGCTCGTCGTCGAAAATCGACCACGAGTGTGCCTGGGTGTGAACGTCGAGCACCTGCCGGAGCGCGACGCTGGTCTCGAGGCCGGTGCCGTTCCTGTAGCGATAGGTGACGGTCTGATTCGGCCGTCCGAAGTCGTCGTAATCGCGGAACTCGATCGCGGCGTCCCTGTTGGCAGCGCGCGTCAGCCGCTTCGTGCCCATGTCGTATTCGAACGTCGTCTGGAGCGTCGTGGCCGGCGGCACTCCGCTGGAAATCGAGATCGTGCGGCCGCCCTCGTCATACCCATACCGCAGCCAGACGTTCTTCCGGTCCTTGTGGGCGAGGAGAACTCCTGTCTTGTCCTCGTAGCGGAACTCTTCAGTGGTCGCGTCGGGATACGTGATCTTGTTGGTGCGGCCGAGTGGATCGAAGTCGTAGAGCGTCTCCTGCGCGCCCGACTCGTCGACATACTTGTAAAGGTTTCCGCGCGCGTCGTAGAAATTCTTGACGGTCTGGCCGTTGCGGATCTCGCGATGCGCAAGGCCGCGGCCGTCCAACTGCCGCTCCACCGTTCTCACTCCGGCCGGCGGAGTCACCTTCCTGACGTTTCCGGCCTCGTCATAATCCGTGACCGTGGTGTAGGCGCCGCCAACCGTCGAACTGTGGATGCGGTTGAGCCCGTCGATGACGACATCCGTAGTCACGGTGGCGCTGGAGCGCAGAAGGTTCACGTCCTGCGTGTGCTGTGGGATATCGCCGATGTAATCGATGAAGTTGCGTTGGTGTATCGGTGCGACGGTACCCGTGATGCCTGTAGCTTCGCCGTATTTCTCGAGCTTGACGCGTCCGTGCTCATCGATTTCATATTCGGTCCCACGGAGGTGCGGCGCCGAAAGATTGTCGTCGAGACCGGAGACCTCGCCCGTGCGAATTCCGGTCTTGGTGCCGCCTTCGCCCCAGAAACTAAACGCCTGGCGGAAGCGGGCCGGCGATGAGCCTGAAGCGTTGACCTGTTCGTTCTGCGAGACGAGATGTCCGGCGTCGCTGAAGTGCTGCTTCGAGTGACCCATCTCCGCGCCGCCGGTACCGAGGGCCTGCTGCTCGACGACCTGATCCCAGGCGTCGTAGATCGACTTCGACTGCAGCCTGTCGACTCCGAACGTGAGCGTGGGACGACCGAACGCGTCGTGCACTGTATATGCGGCGCCGCGGACGGTATCGGTCGTGTAGGCCAGCTGGCCGCTCTTGTCGTAGGCAAACTTTGCGTTCTCTGTAGTCGAATCGACGCCGATCGGGAATGCCACGAGCGCTGACCGCGCGCTCTCCTGCGTGCGCCCGAGCTTGTCGAGGATGGTCTGCGTCTGGGCCGGCGGAGTGCCGGTTGCGCTGACAGCCTCGTCCAACGCGGTGACCGTGCGAGTGCTGACGGAGTACTTCTTCGTCGCGGAAATGTCGTTCTCGAAGTCGTCGACCTTGTTCTTCGTGGTCCGTACTCCGACCACGCGGCCGAGCGGATCGAGTGTGTAGAACGTTTCGACGCGGTCGAAGATCGGTGTCTGTACGCGTCCGCTATAGACCATGCGTCCGGAGGCGTCGTAGCCGGTCCACGTCTCGGCCAGGGTCCCGCTGCCGTCGTGGATCTTCGTGTGGATCACGCGCTCCTGCGAGTCGTACTCGGTCTCGGTGATGACGCCGCGCTTCGTATCGGTCGCGGTGATCAACTGGCCGCCGGTGTTGGCACCTGCGTAGGCAAACGTGGTATCGAGCTCGGAACCGCTCTTGATCTCGTCGGGCCGGCCCTTCTTCAGGTCGGGAGTCGACGGCGCGTCGTTCGGCTCGTACTTGATCTCGTGCTGCTCGACGAGCGCGCCGGAGCCGACCGTCGCGGCGTCTTTGCGGCGCTCCACTGTCTTCGGACGGCCGTAGTCGTCGTACGTGGCCTCGATCTTCGTCGAGATCCTGGCGTCGCTGTCGCGGACCTGGGTGGTCTTCCGCTCGCGGCTTGGCGACTGCGCATCGCGAGCGAGGAACCCGCCACCCTTCGAACGCTCGATCTTCACCGGAGTGTTTGCGGCATTCGGGTTCGTGTCGTCGTAGATGTAGTGGGTGATGCGCGTCTCGCCGCCACCCGTTTCCGTGACGCGGTCGGTGATCCGGCCCGGTGCGCCGTTGTTCGCCGGGAGCGTGTCGTAGTGAATGGTCGTACCGTTCGGCAGCGCCACATCCTTGACGCCGCCTTCTTCATCGAAGGTGGTGAAGCTCGTCGTGAGGTCGGTGTCGGTGGTCGTCTCGTTGGGAAGGATCGGCGGCGCGCTCTTCTCGAGGACCGGAACGGCAAACACGGTCTCTTTGGAGATGTGCTTCCAGCGGTTCTTCTGCGGATCGGGCTGGGTGCCGGCGGGGGCGCCCGGAGGCACGGCGTCGACGAGATCGTTGGTCTCATACAACCGGACCTGGCCGAGCATGTCGGTCACGGTCGCGGAGTTCGTTCCGTACTCGAACCTGGCCGGCGTTTCCGTGCAGGTCACGGTCGCCGAGGGGCCGATCTGCGCGTCGCCACACGGCCAGTATTGATGGAAGAGACGGCGGTCCTGCTCCGGCGCAGACGGCTGGTCGTAGTAGTCGAAGCGTACCCGCGCCTGCGGACTGCTGACGCCCGGCGCATTCTGCGCGGCGTCGAAGATCCTGCTGATCTCGCCGGCGGCGAGCATGAACTTCGTGTAGGTCGCGGAGCTCAGCGGGTCAGACGATGTCGGCGCCGGCGGCGTCTCATAGTCGTAGCGGACGCGCGGGCGGCGGTCATCGGTCTTGAAGCTCGTGGTCTGGTCGATATCGGGCGTAGTGCTGCCCGGTTCCGGTCCTTCCACTTTCGGATGCTGCACGCCGATGAGGCGGCCGTACTTGTCGTACTCGAAGATGACGTCGCGGCTGCGCCAATCCTTGATCTTGCTGAGCAGGCCGGCGTATTTGCACGGGGTCATGCGGTCGCCCAGCGCCGTGCAGTTGTAGTCCGCGGGCGGAGTCGTCGAGCCTGCGCTCGCGGGCGGTTCGGGCCAGTACTCGAGGGTGGTCGTACGGCCGACCGAGTCGGTGATCTGTGTAAGGCGGCCGGTGTGGTCGTAGGCGTAGAACGTCGTATTGCCGGGATCTCCCGGAGGTGGCGGCGTGCCGGTGGAACCGCTGATGACCGTGTAGGGAGTCGGCTTCTTCCAGAACTCGTCGGAGATGCTGGTCAGGCGGCCGTAGTTGTCGAAGTGGGCGATGCGCCACTGACGGTCGAACAGCATCCAGCCGTTCTCGTTGCGGGCGAGCTTGAGGTAGAGGCCCTTCGGCGAGAGGTAGCGGATCTTCGTGCCGAACTGCTGATCGAGCGTATCCGCGGCGGTTCCGACCGTCGTCGCGCCCGCGGGGGTCGGCGTCGACGTGTCCGGTGAAAACGTCCACACCTCACCCATGCCGTCGCGATACTCGACGTTGCCGTTCGGGAGCTGGCGCAGGCGGCGGAGGAACGGCGCCTCCCAGTTCATGCCGAGCGCGGTCGATCCGATGGTGCGCGAACGGTGCGTGCGGGCAACCGCGAGGTCGTTGCCGGCGCGGCCCTGGATCATCAGGTCCGCGGCATTGACCTCGAGCTCGCCCGAGTGGACGTACGTCGTCTCGGAGAGCGCGCCGTCCGCCGCGGGCGGAGCCTGCGCGGCGACGGTGATCGGCGCGCCGCGCACCGTATCGGCCATCGTGGTGGGGATGTGGATCTCCAGACGTCCTTTTTCGCCGAGGTATTTGTAGACGCCCTTCATGGCGTCGGACATCGCGATGTCCGCGCCGTTCGCATCGGGACGAAGGCTGAGCGTCCGGCCGTTCGTGAACAGCTCGTAGACGTTGTCGTTCGATTCGTCCTTGAGATGCAGCTTGTCCGGGCGCTCGCAGGAGAGACAGCCGAGAGTCTTCTTCTGCGCGGCGGTCCAGGTCACGTGCTCGCTGGCGCGGGGATCGGCGATGGCCACGATCCACGGCGAGATCAGCCGGTTGTAGCCCGACTGGTGGCGGTAGTCCTTATCGACATCGATCGACGGATCGAGCTGGATCTCGTGCGTGAAGACCAGATCGGTCTTGCGCTCATCCTTCTCTTCCTTGCCGTCGCGCTTGTTGCGGCGGAGGTGCGACCGCGGCATGCCGACCGGCGTCTGCTCGGACAGCTCGTTCGGCATCCGCTCACTCTCCAGCGCAAACTGCAGTTTCTGGCCGTTGAGCACCTTCGCGATGTCGCCGGGCAGCGTGACGCGGATGCGGAACGCCGCGAGTGCGCCCTTCGGGTACTCCGGAGAGCGCTTCGGCGGTTCGACGCCCAGCGGCACGATGCCGCTGACCACCTCGAGCTTGTTGTGGCCGAGATCGGCCAGGACCTGCACCGGCGGATCGAACAGCGCTGCCGTGCGCATGGTGGACGAGAGGCTGTCGCCGCCGAACGCGATGCCGGTCTGGGGATCGACGAGCGGCGGGATCGCCCCCGCGCCGTAGACGTATGGGCTCTTGTAGATGACGCGCGGATCATCGACGCCGACGTCGTTCGGATCGCCGCCGGGCGGCACGGACGTGGTCAACGCCTTGTCCGACGTCGGGAAGTACGCGGTGCCCGGGATCAGCGACGGCGGGTTCGTCGTGCTCGGGTTCGGGTACGTCCAGCGTTCATCGATATTCGAGAGGTCGACGATCAGGACATGGCCCTTGCCGTCGAGAACCGTGACGAGGTTCGTGTTGGGAATCGGACGGAGCGCGAAGCAGCCGGACTTGAACCAGATCACGTCGGCGAGATGCGTCGTCTCGAGAGGCGAATAGCTGGGGATGGCCGGAGGCGCGGTGCCGCCGACCTCGACGATCAGCATGCCCCAGTTGCCCGCCGCGATCAGGAGGTAATCGCGCTTGACCGGCGTATTCGGCTTCGATCCGCGCAGACCGGTGGTGTTCTGCGCCGCGGTCACCTCCCAGTGGAACAGCGCCTGAGCGTTGAAGCGCGGGGCACCGGCGGCGTGGCTCTCGATGTTCCGCAGACGATCGATCGCTCGCGGGGCGGCAATGGTCAGATCCTGGAAGAGAAGGCCGGTGTTCGGCGGATTCGGACGCTGCGCGCACTTCGCCACCGGCTGCGTGCCGTCGGTCGGCAGGTCATACGTGAGATCGAGCACGCCTCTGCGCGCATCGAGCGCGAACAGCCGCATCTTGTCGAAGACCGGCGGCGGCGGCGTGGACGAACCTGACGTCGTGCTCGCGGACGGCGTTCTGGCCGGCGTGTAGCCGAGCGATTCAGGCGAGAACTCGGCGTTCAGAATGCCCGGCGGCGGAATGGCTGGAGTGGTGGTGCCGTCGCACTTGCCGTCGCCGCGGGTGTTGAGGATCTTCTCGAGCAGGCGCGGGTGACCGGGGACGATGTTGTCGCAGAAGTTCGGATACGCGTTGTGGAAATCCGAAACGCCACACCGGCCGCCGATGTCATTGGACTCGACCGCGCGCATGTCGTAGATCGAGATGCCGTAGCCGAGCATGGTGATGATGGCGTAGGTCATCTTGTTGCGGATGACGGTGAAGTGATCCTTCGTGCGGCCGATCACGCCGCTGATGACCGCCTGTTCGCCGAGGTAACGATCGACCGACCAGCGGAGATCGAGATCGGTGTTCACCAGGGTGACGCGCTCGACGAGGAAGCCCTTCTTGTCTTCGTCCGTCATCGGCAACGGATTACCGCTGATCGGGTCGTACTTCACCGGCTGGCCGATCTTGACGTCGAATTTGAAGTTGCCGGAGCCGGGGGTCGTTCCAAACTCGGTCCGTCCGGCGACGGTGATGAATTCGTCGTGCGCGGTCTTGGCCGAGTCGAGAGACCGGATCGACGGATTCGCCGGATCGAACACCAGCTGCTCGTACTTGTTCTCGTTGTCCTGCGTGGCGATCTGCAACTTGCGCGGATACGCCGTGGGGTAATCGGTCAGGACCATATTGGTCCCCAGCGGCAGGTTGGACGACCAGCCCGGACGCCAGCCGACGATCGTCGCGCCGTCGAACTTGCAGTTGGCTTTTTTCAGGATGGCCGGGGTCGACGTGAAGTCGATCTCGTCCGCGCATTGACCGCCGTTGTTGTCGTTGTGCGCCTTGACGAAGTCTTCGACTTTGTATTGGCGCACGTCGGCGAGACTGGCGAGGAAGCCGGCGGTGAAGACGCGGCCGTGATGATCGGTCGTGACCGCCCAGTTCTGATCCATTCCGTTGGCGCCGGCCAGCAGGTTTCCGTTGCCGTCGGTCCAGCGGGCGGGGATGAGCGAATAGGGCTCGGGTTGCTTGTCGGGAAGGGGTGCCGTCTGCTTCACCTTCTTCAGGGCGTCGAGATCGGAGAGGTCATAGACCACCACTCCGCCCTCGAGGGCGGAAACGAAGGCGAGGTTGCCGCTCTGCGCCATGTCGCGCAGCTGGGCGTTCGTATAGTCGGGGCGCGGGAGCATGGTGAACTCGCCGAGGACACTGTCCGGGTTCTCGCGGACCTTGAACTCGAGGACGAGATCGCGCGCCGAATCGCCGATCAACGCCGAGGTCGTCGGGTTCTTCACTTCAGCGACGAGATTGCCGCTGGTGTCCTTGAACTGATGATCCGGATCCGATGAGGCCGGATCGCCGCGGAGCGTCAGGCGATAGATCATTCCGCGCTTGAGCGGTGCCGGCATGGCGATCCAGACGCGGCGATTCTGCGAGTCGACGCTGAAGTGCGCGTCTTTGGTGACGTCGGCCGGAAGATCGGACGGCTCCTTCACCCACTCGAACTTCATCGTCTTCTTCAGGTGCTTGTCGATCAGATCGTTCTGCTCGTCGGCGGTGGCCGTCGTGGGGATGGTGCCGAGGTCGATCGGCTCGCTGAAGACGAGGTTGATGCGCGTATCGGCCGCGATGTCGGCCGTGCCGATGTAGACGATCAGTTGATCGCCGCGGTCGCCCTCGAATTCCGATTCCGGGAACTGGCCATTCGATGGCACGGTCGGCGGCGCACCGGGGTCGATCCGTGCGGCCGGATTCGACCAGCGCGACTTCGTGATGTTGTAGACCTGAATCTTCGCGTTCGCGGGGATCTTCTCCCCGTCGGCGATGCCGGGGATCGGCACGAGCTTGATCTTGTTGTGCTGCGGGATTGCAGGCGACGGATCGGGCACGTAGACGAGCTTGTAGCCGCGGCCGACGTACTCCGTGCCGGTGAAGTCGATGGTCTCGATGCGGAATGGCGTACCGAAAACCGGATACGGGCCCTTCTTGTCGGGATCGGGACTGGGGATCGTCACGACCGCCGGATCGGTGAGCGGAATCGGATCGTACGAGGTCTTGAATTCCACCATGCCGGTGGAGGGATTGACGCCGGTCAGCGTGAAGGGTCTGTCCTTGAGGATCGGCATCGCCGCGCAGTCGTTGCGGGAGCTGAAGGCGAAGTCCGGGAGGTAAATCGAGTGGAAGTTGTTGTTCATCAACTCCACTTCGGCTTCGATGCCCCAGGTCACGGCCCATCCGAGTCCGCCGGCCGGAACCGGCATCGTCCAGTCCATCAGGGCGTAACTCCCCTGCCGCGTCACGCCGACGAGGCACGACTTGATCTGCATGTCGGTGAGGCCGGCGTCGGTGCCGATGCGCTTGCTGCTGTTCGCCGAGGCGATCATCTTTTTGACCTGCGCATCGGGCGGGAAGGAGTTGGTGAAGTTCTGGCCGTCGATACGGATCGTGTCGACCACCGCCACGCGCGGGCCCCATACCGACTGGCCGAGCCAGCCGAGGAAGTAATCGCGATCCAGGGGCAGTCCGTTGATCGGGAACGAGATGTCGATGCGCTGCTTCGACACACCGTCGAAGGTGAGGTTGACGGTGCGGTTGGCGCGCATTTCGTCGGCGAAGCTGGGCACGCTGTTGAAGACGTCGCCGTTCGGCGCCAGCGCGACGTTGATCAGCTTCGGCTCGTCGAACGCTCCGGCCGGAACGCTGACGACGATCCCTTCCACGCTGCGGAACGTGGTGCTCACGCCGGCCGGCGCGATGAAGCCCTTGCCATCCGTGGTGATGAACGGCGTGAGGCGGATGACGGCGGCGACATTACCCGCCGTGTTGATGACGTCGAGATCGATGACGTCGTCGACGGTGATGCGGTCGGAGCTGTCGACGCCGTTGCCCGCGAGAAGGCTGAACGAGCCGTCGGCGGCGACGTCAGACTGGTAGCGGGTGATGAAGTCTGTTCCCTGACGGATCGGCACGGCGCGCCAGCCGCCGGGCAGTGCGCCGGCGTCGCCGTAGATCCGCGAGACGCCATTGTCCGGGATGGTGATATGGACCTTGAGCGGATCGATGTTCGCGTTCGTCGGGATGGCGTTCGTCAGGAAGCCGAACGAGATGCTCGACCTGAGGGGCGCGCCGTTCGTGCCGCGCACGGTCGACGCGATGGTGACGACGTAGCGCGACGCCGCGACGAGCGGCCGCGACGGCGTGAACGTCACGGTGGCGCCGCTGCCGCCGACCGTGCCGGGGAGCGCGCTGCCATCGGTCGCGTTGGCGACGCTGATCGCGTTCCTGGCGGTCGTGAGATCGATCGGCGCGCTGAAGTTCATGGTGACGACCAGCGGTGCGGCGAGGTCGATGGTCGTACCGTTCGCCGGTACGGTGCTGATCAGCGCCGGCGACTGCGGCGTGAGCACGACGTCGCCGAGCTTGACCACCGTGTCGGGCGCCGGCGCACCGGTCGAGTTGATCAGCGTCCCTTCGCCGGTGCCGGCGTTCTTCGGCAGGAGCGAGAAGCCGGCCGCCGGAACGGCGGCTACCGGAATGGCGAACACGCCGGTGTTGCGCGTGCTGTCGGCGACGCCGAGCTGCGCGTTCGACGGTTGCGAGAATGACGTGATGCGCGTGTCCGCGAGATACGCGCCCCCGGCGCTGCCGCGCACCGCGCCCGTGGCCCAGGCGACCGGCGCCTCGGCGGCGAGAATCAGGTAGCGGCCTTCGCGGATCACGCCGTCGACCGGCAGCTCGGCCGGATCGATCGAGCGCGTGGTGTAGCGCACCGTCGACACGCCGTTCTGCGGCGTGTCGATGGCGGTCATCGGGTCAGCGAGACGGATGACGCGGCCCCAGGTCGGATGCTCGACCACTTCCGCGACCACCACCAGCGAGCCGGGGGCCGGCAGCTGGTTCGTGTCGATGGCCACCGTGGCGCGCGCCGGACGGCTCAGCACCACCGGCGGAATCGGATCGGTCTGACCGTCGCCGTCGAGGTCCTGCGGCGCCGGAGTCTTCGAGCGCGACATCGTCAGCGAGAAGCCGCCGACGAGGCGGAAGCCGGCGATCGTGCCGTACGACGCGAGGTCGGCCGGCGCCAGCGAGCTGACGGAGGCGTGCAGCTGCTCGGTGGTGGCGCTGCTCGGGATCTCCACGGCCACCGTTTCATCGCCCGGCACGCGTCCACCCTCGGCGCCGATCAGCGTGCCGCGGTCGAGGCGTCCCGGATACTGCAGGATCTGGATGTGGTCGACGCCGTCGCTCAGGACGTACTTCGTCGCCTGCTGACTGGGCGCGAGATAGAACTGCCCGAAGCCCGTATCTCCGGCCAGATTGCGATACAGAAGGACGTCGGTGGCGAAGGGCGGATCGACGAGCGTGGTGCCGCCGGGGAGATGCAGCTCTTCGTTGACGTACGCCTGCACCGCCGTGCCGCTGGGGAACTTCGTCGTGTCGCCGCTGACGATCTGCAGCGTGGCGACCGTGCGGCCGTTCGGCAGGATGGTCTTCGGCTCGGCGTCGAACGATTTCTTCACCAGCTCGCACGGAGCGCAGGTGCCCGACGCGGCCTGCAGCGTCGCGCCGCCGGCTGCGGCGGGAGGCTCGGCCAGTCCGGCCGACGACTTGTCGTGATAGACGACGGCGAAGGCGCCGCCGTTCGTGATGGTGGCGCTCCACTTGTCGTTCGCGCCGGCGGTCATCACCGGAACGAGGACGCGCCATTCGTCGCGGTCTTCGTCGTACTGCACGAGCGTGAGGACCTGGCTCGCCGCCGCGACTTCGGACGACGGCAGCGTGAAGGTGATGGAGGCGTTGGAGCCGAGCGGCGCGTGCGGAACGAGCGCGCCGGCGGAGTCGAGGACCGCGAGCTCGGCCGAGGCGAGCGGCGACCAGCCGAGCGGCAGGAGACCGGCGAGCGACTGCGCGCCGACTGCCGTCAGTGCGGCCTTCGATCCCGACGGAACGGCGCCGGCCGGGAGCGTCGCGTCGACGTGACGAGTGATGACGCTGTCGCCGCCGTGCGCGAGGGAGATGCCGGTCGAGCCGTCGGAAGTCTTCACGTCGCCGCGCTTCGCGAGGCGGATGTCGATCGGCACGACGCCGGCGCCGGCCGGGACGATGATCTGCCGCCAGACGGTGGTGTAGCCGTCCGCCGCGGCCTTGATCGTGTGCGCGCCTTCGGGGAGCGGCAGGGTGTAGCGGCCGCGCGATTCGGTCGGCGAGTTCACGGCGACGGAGAAGGAGTTGGAGGAGACGCGACGGGACGACGAAAGGGTCGGCGTGCCGATGACGGTGTAGCGGCCGCTCGCGGACGCCGACAGTCCCGGCGTCTTCGCGAACGCGGTCGTCGGGACGATGATCGTGACGTTGGCGCCGGGGAGCGGACGGCCGGTGCTGGCGTCGTAGACCTCGCCGGAGATGAAGCCGGAGCCGTCGCCCGGGGCGGGGGGCAGGTCGTCGCCGGTGAGGGAGAAGGTCTGCGAGAAGGGCGCGACGAGCTTGTTGCCGCCGGCGTCCTTCACGCCGTCGGTGACCGTCAGCGTGAACGTCGCGGTGCGGAGGTCGTCCGTCGGCGTGACGGCGACGTTGCTGCCCGAGGCGCTGAACGTGCCGGTGGAGCTGTTGCCGAGGCTCGTGGTCAGGACGATCGTGCCGCCGGCGGAGACGACCAGCGTGGCGGGATCGACCGGCTTGGAGAACGAGATGGTCAACGTGTTGACGGTGCGGTCGTACGACGCGCCGACGACCTGCGGCGCGGAGCAGTCGAAGCGGAACGAGACTTCATCCGCCGGCGAGAGCGAGCCGTCGGAGCCGACGACGCGCACGCGCGCCACCTGGTAGCCCGACTGGCCGTTGAACGGATAGGTGAAGCTGAACTTGCCGTTCGCGTCGGCGCTGCCGGTGAGAACCAGCGTCCCGGCGTCCATGCGCAGGCGGGCGAACGCCGGCGCGGTGCCGGTGATGACGAGCGGCTTCGCGCAGTCGACGGCGCCGATCGGATCGATGTGCGGCTTTGTGGCCGGAGCGGTCGTCGACGTGGTGAAGCTGGAGGTGAAGGCCTGCGCCAGCGGCATGCCGGCGGCGTTCTTCAGCGATGTGGCGACGGCGATGGTGTAGGTCGTGCCGCTCTTCAGCAGCGACGTCGGCGCGAGCGTCAGCACGTCGTCGTCGACCAGCGGCAGGCAGGTGACGATCGTGCCGTCGCTCGCCTTCAGCGTGACGGCGCCGGCGATGGTGGTGAGATCGAGCGGCGCGTTGAACGAAACGAGGACGATGACGCCGGTGTCGACTTCCTGCGCGTTCGGCGCGGGGAAGGCTTCCTTCACCGCGAACGGCGCGTCGAGACGGTTGACGCGGATGGAAGCGAATCCGGAGTTGCCGTTCGCGTCGGTGATGCGGGCAACGATCGGCGTGACCGCGCCGGCGGTGGAGAACGACGCCGTGCCCGCGTAGGTCAGCGCCGTGGCGTCGACGGCGGCGACGTTGCTGTTGATGTCGATGTGCGGCGCGGCGGCTCCGTTGAACGAACCGCCGACGTTGATCGGCTGATTGCCCGGCAGGTAGGCGTTGTCGGCCGGCGCGGTGATGGTGATCGACGGCGTGTTCGGCGCGACCGTCACCGTGACCGTCGACGTCGACGGGACGCCGAGCAGATCGCGGGCGGTGATGGTGAGCGTGTTCAGGCCGTTGGCGAGGCCGACGTCCTTGATGGTGAAGGTGCCGGTGGTGTCGCTGATCTTCGCCGGCACAACCGGCGGCGCGAGGCCGGCCTGGCCGCTGATGGCGATGGTGGCGGGATCGAGATTCGACCAGGTGCCGCTGACCGTGACCTTCGTGTCGCCGGTCTGGTAATCGGGAAGCGGCGAGCTGATGGCGATGTCGGGCGTGCTCTGGATCGAGCGGACGCGCACGGAGTCGGCCGCCGTCCGTCCCGCCTTGTTGCGCGCATGCGCCACGAGGGTGTTGAGACCGTTGGCCAGGCTGATGCCGGAAACGCTGAACGTCGTGCCGCTGATGGTGACGGCCTTGCCGTTCACGTCGGCCGCGTCGACGTCGCTGCTGAGCGTGCCGCTGACCGTCGTCGTCTTGTCGCCGGTGACCAGCCCCTCGGACGGCGAGGTGATGTCGATGGACGGATTCCCGGTCTGCCGGATGAGCGAGATCGTGCGCGTGGCGGTCAACCCGCCGGCGTCGGCGCACTGCACCTGCACCGCGTTCGGGCCTTCGCCCGGAAGATCGATCGACGCGGTGAACGTGCCGTCGGCGACGGTGGCGTTGACGCCGGCGACCGTCACGGTCGCGGCACCCGGCGCGCGGCCGGCCACGGTCACGGACGACGCGGAGATGACGGCGCCGTCGACGGGATCGGTGGAGTCGATGTGGCAGCCCTGCGAGCCTGCCGTGCTGGTGCCGATGAAGAACGTGCGGTCGACGCGCGTCTCGTTGCCGGCCGTGTCGCGGGCGATGGCGGTGAGGACGTGGCCGCCCTGCGCGGAGACGTCGACCGGCGCGGTGCGCGCGCTGCCGTCGAGCGACAGCGTGGTGCTCTCGATCGTCCGGTTGTCGGTGGCGTGCAGCGTGATCGTGATCGTCTGCGGGAACTGCGCGTTGTCGGCCAGCGTCTGTCCCGACGCGAGCACCGTCAGCGCCGGCGGCGTGAAGTCGGCGGTGACGTGCACCTGGGCGGTGGTGGCCTGCCCGCTCGTCCCCTTCGCCAGCACGCTGATGGTGTTGTCGCCCTCGGCGAGCTGGTAGCCGTTGAAGCGGAAGTTGCCGATGGAGTCGACGGTCGTACGCGCCGAGCCGATGGTGATGTGGCCGTCTTCGGTCGGCGAGAGGACGCGGCCGGCGACGTCGATGCGCGGACGGTTGGTCAACGAACCGTCGGCCGGCTCGGTGATGATGACGCCCGGGCCCGCGCCGAGGACGTTGACCACGACGCGATCGCGTCCGACGTTGCCGGCGGCGTCGGTGGCCGCGGCGATGATCGTGTTCTCACCGATGTCGAGCGGAATGCCGCTGACGGTGAAGCTGCCGTTCGAAAGCTGTGCCGCGACTCCGTCGACCGTGACCGACACCGCGTCGCCCGCGCTGCCGCTGACCGTGACCGAGCTGGTGGCGACGTCGCCCGGAACCGGCGAGGTGATGCGCACCGCCGGCGGGGTCATGTCGATGACGAACGTGCGCGTGGCCGAGCCGGTGTGGTTGTACTTGTCGGTGGCCCGGCCTTCGATCGTGTAGTTGCCGTCACCGCTGATCGGCGAGCCGTCGTATGTCGCGCCGTTCAGCAGCGCGGTGATCGTGGCGTCGAGGTCGTCGCTGTGGACGACCGGCGAGACCGGCCGGTTGAAGACCGTCCCGTTCTGCAGCGAGACGCCGTTCTCGGTGATGTCGACCTTCGGAGCCTGCGACTTGACGATGAAGGTGTAGACGAGCCGCGAGACGTTGCCCGCGGCGTCGATCGCGCGCAGGGTGAACGAGTTCAGCCCCTCGGCTACGCCCACGCCGTTGAGCGTGAAGTCGCCATTCGCGGCGGGAGTCGCGGAGATGGCCGTGCCCTCGATCTCCACCCGCACGGCGTTGCCGCTGATCGTGCCGGTGATGGCCTGCGGCGCGGCGGCGATGGTCGTGCCGTTCGCCGGCACGATGCTGCTGATCACCGGCGCGACGGTGTCGATGGCGAACTGCACCGTCACCGTGGCCTGATGTCCGGCGCAGTCGGAGGCGACGACGTCGACGCGATGCGACCCTTCGCCGTTGATGATCGCGCCCGAGACATACGGCCGCGTGTTGTCGAGCGTGGCGGAGAGCTGCACGTTCGGGTCGAGGTCGCGCGCGCGCAGCGTGAGCGACAGCGGATGGCTCACCACCTGGGCCGTGAACGGCGCGTTCGATTCGAGCACGTCGATCGCCGGCGTGCCGCGGTCGACGAAGAGCGAGAACTGCGCCTGCGTGCGATGGCCCTTCGTGTCGGTGGCGACGACGACGACGTTCTGCGTCCCCTCGGCGATGGCGGGGAAGGTCGCGCTGAAGCCCTGCTTCGTGGCGTCGAGCGCGTTGGCGACGGTCGTGCCGCCGGCGGTGACGCTCACATTATTAATGTTGGGATCCGTGACCGAGCCGCTGACGATCAGGTCGGCGTCGGTGACGCAGGCGCCGGCCGCCGGCGTCTTCACGGTCAGCGACGGATTGCGCGTGTCGAGGATGACGCGCAGCGACCGGGTGCCGGGGTTGCCGGCCTGGTCGATGCCGGTGACCGCGATGATGTTCTCCCCTTCCAGCAGCGGGAGCGCCGTCGGCGTCGTGTAGGTCTTGTTGTTGAAGTCGATCGTGGCGGCGACGCCGTTGACGTCGATCGTGACGGCGTCGTCGGTCGCGCCGGCGATGACCGCCTGCGGCTCGGTGACGATCTGGCCGTCGGTATGCGACGTGATGGTCACGGCCGGCGGCGTCTTGTCGATGGTGAACGCCACCGGGTCGAGCTGCGTGGTGTTCCCGGCCTCGTCGGTTCCGGCAACGACGAGGGTGTACGTCCCCTCGGCCGTGATCGGCTGGTTGTTCGGCACTTCGTTGCCGTTCAGGAGGAGCTTCGCCGTGCAATGCGTGAGGTTGTCGGTGCAGTCGACAACCGGCACGACGTCGCTGTTGAAATAGAACCCCGAGGCCGGGAAGGCTTTGTCGCGATTGAGCAGCTTCACTACCGGCGCGGTCTTGTCGATGGTGAAGACCGTCGCCGGAATCGGCGTGGTGAGTCCCGCCGCGCTCCGCACTTCGCCCGCGATGGTGTGCACGCCCTCGGCCGTGATCGGCGTGCCGGCAACGTACGGATTGCCGTCGAGCGTCGGGAACGCCGTGCGCTGGCTGGCGCCCTGATCGATGGTGAACGTGACGGTGACGTCGACGCCCCACACCTTGTTCGGCACCGCTTCGGCGCCGTTCTCGAGGACGATCACCGAGGGCGGCGTCTTGTCGAGCGTGAAGTGGATCGCCGGAGTGGTCGTGGCCAGACCGGCGGCGTCGGTCGACGTCGCGCTGATCGTGTGCTGTCCCTCGGTCGTGATCGTGTGCGGGAAGGTGATCTGGGTCCCGTCGAGCGTTCCGGTCGTCGTGGTCGTCGAGGCGTCTTCCACGCGCACGTCGGCTGCGATGTCGCGCGCGAAGACGTAGTCCGCGGGGAACGCGCTGCCGTTCGCCAGCAGCGTGACGACGGGCGGCGTGCGGTCGATGCGGAACGAGACCGGCGGAACGGTGTTGCTGTTGCCGGCTTTGTCGAGCAGCGTGGCCGACAGCGTGTGCGACTGCTCGGCGGTGATGGCGGCGTTCTCGACGTACGGAGCTCCATCGAGAAGGATCGTCACCGTCACGGGCGAGGCGTCGGTGACGGCCACGTGCGCACTGACATCGCGATTGAGGCTCCTGCCGTCGGGGAAGGCTGCATCGCCTTCCTTGAACACGCCGACCGGCTTGGTGACGTCGATGACGAAGCTGACCGGTCCGATGTCGACCTTGTGATTCGCGGCGTCGGTCACGGAGCCGGCGATGGTGTGCGAGCCTTCGGCCGTGACGTCGGTGCCCGAGGTGAACGGCTGGCCGTCGAGCGTCGCGGCGACGGTCGTGGCGGTCGAGTCGGTGACGACGATGACCGGCGTGACCTTGCGGTTGAAGTAGCGGCCGTCCTGCAGCGTGCCGCCGCTCTCCTGCACGTCGACCGAGGGGGCCGTCTTGTCGATGACGAAGTCGGCGGTGACGGTCGTGCTCTTGTGCACCTTGTCGGTCACGACCGCGGTCAGCTTGTGCGCCTTCTCCGTCGCGATCGTCAGCGGCAGCGTGACGTTCGCGCCGTCGAGCGTGATGGCGCTCGTCGTCGTGGTGAGGTCGGTGACGGTGATGCCGGCGGCGACATCCTTGTCGAAGACGAACGTCCCGGCGGGGAACGGAGAGCCGTTCGCCGTCAGGGTGACGACCGGCGCGGAGAGGTCGATGTAGAAGACGATCGGACCGAACGGCGTGCTGTGGCCCGCGGAGTCGGTGACCGAGCCGGCGAGCGTGTACTTCTGCTCGGCGGAGAGCGTGGTGCCGGTGGTGAACGGCTGACCGTTGACGGTCGCGTTGATGTGGGCGTCGCTGAAGTCGGTGACCTTGATGACCGGCGTGACGGCGCGGTCATAGAAGTCGATCATCGGCACGTCGTTCTCGGTGATGGTGACGACCGGCGCCGACTTGTCGATGGTGAAGGTGTGCGCCGGAATCGGAACGGTGTGCCCGACGGAGTCGCTGACCGAGCCGGCGATGGTGTGATCGCCTTCGATCGTGATCGGCGTGTTCCCGGTGTACGGCGCGCCGTCGAGCGTGAGCGTGGTGGTGGTGGGCGTCAGGTCCTGCACGTCGACGTGGACGGAGATGTCGCGGTCGAAGACGAATCCGTTGGCCGGGAAGGCGTTGTTGCCCTCCTTCAGCACGTACACCGGATTGCTCTTGTCGATGGTGAAGGTGATCGGCGGGACGGTGGTGGAGAGGCCGACGTCGTCGGTCACGATCATCGCCAGGGTGTGCTTCCCTTCGGCGGTGACGGGATTGCTGATGGTGAACGCGGCACCGTCGAGCGTGGCGGCGACTTTGTACGGCAGCGAGGCGTCGACGACCTGCAGCGCGATGGTGACGTTGTTCGCGGTCATCGAGCCGTCTTTCGGCGAGACGACGGTGACGACCGGCGGGATGGTGTCGACGAAGAAGTGCAGCGTGAGATCGCCGGCGTTGCCGACGGAGTCGACGGCGTGCACGGTGAGGGTGTGATTCCCCTGCCCCGTCACCGCGCTCCCGCTGGTGAACGGCTGGCCGTCGAGTTGCGCGGTGACGAAGATGTTCGCGGACGGCGTGAGGTCGTCAGTGACGACGATCTGAGGAGATGGTACGCGGTTGAACCGCGTCCCCTCGGCGAGCGGCTGCCCCGACTCGAGGACGCGGATGACCGGCGCGGTGTGGTCGACCGGCGACTTGGCGAAGAGGTCGTCGATGTAAGACTCGCCCGCCACCGCCGCCCACATTCCGATGCGGCCGCTGGTGAGGCGGCCGGCGGCGGAATCGACGGCGTCGATGTTCCAGGTCGCCGGCTCGGGGTTCGTCGCCAGCCAGAAGCGGGCGCGGATCGACGTCTTGCCGTTCGAGTCGTCGGCCTGAATGACGAAGCTGTACCAGCGATTGATGTCCGGGGTGAAGTTGCCGTCGAGCGTCCCGGCCGGAGCGGGGCCGCCGAAGCCGAAGAGCTGCATGGTCAGCTTGCCGGTGACGGGCTGCGACCAGAGTCCGACGAGATAGTAGGAGTCCTTTTCGGGATACGAGGAGAAGAAGGTCAGTCCGATGCGCGAGGAGAGATCGGTGCGGAGGAAGCGGCCGCGATATTCGAATCGTCCGCTGCCGGAAAAGGTCTTCGCCGAGTACGTGGAGAACGTGCCGATGCGCGGATTCGTCGTCGCATCCGGCTTGCCGGAGGACTGCTTCGTTCCGTAGACGATGTTGGTCGCGTTGTTCCCCTGCGTCGGATCGGGCCACGTCTTGTACAGACCGGCGGCCTCGGGCGACGACACGCCGATCGACGTGTCGATCCACCCGGCCGGGTTGTACTGCGTGCCGTTGCTCTGGAAGTCGTCGGTGTAGACCGAGTCCGTCTGCGCTGCGAGCGGCAGGGCGAGGAACGCCGCGGCAATGGCGGCGAGAACGAAGATTCTTGCGAGACGATTCATCTGACCTTTTCCTTAGGGGCGCTGCAACGTCATGAAACGAGTTTCCGCGCCGACGTAGAGCGTCCTGCCGACCGCCTTCACATCGAATGGATTGCCGTTGACCTGTTGGGAGCCGGTGATGACCGGGTGCGTCTTGTCGGTCACGTCGATGAAGGTGAGACCGGGACCGCCGCTGTCAGCAACCACGATCTCGTTGGTGCCCGAGATGGCGACGTGCCGCGCGAAGCCGGGCGTGGCGATGGTCGACTTGAGCACCGGATTCGTCGGCACGGTCATGTCGACGATGGCGATCGACGACACGTTGTTGAAGTAGCCGACTACGTAGAGCCATGTGCCGTCGAGCGCGCCGTAGTTGCCGGAGAAGCTCGGGATGTCGATGACCTTCACGCGGGTGATGGTGCTGGCGATGTTGCTGACGTCGAAGACCGCGACGTCGCCGGCGACGCCGGGCTGGTTGCTGCTCAGACCGATCAGGTACTGCGCGTTGTACGGAATCAGCGAGTAGTAATCGGTGGAGCCGTTGCCGAACGTGTTCTGGCGCAGGTAGACCGGCGCGGCGGGATTGGTGACGTCGTAGACGTTCAGCCGCGCGTCGTCGTTGAACGCTCCCTCGCCGGTCACCGCGTAGTTGCCGACGAGCGCGATCGACATGTCGCGGCCGTTCGGATCGGAGGCCGTGAGATTGCGCGTCAGCGTGGCGGCCGACATGTCGACGGTGCTGAGGCGGTCGCTGGCGAAGTAGGCCCAGGTGCCGCGCATGGTGACGTCGTTGATGGTGTTGACGCCGGCGGTGAACTGCGTGCCGGTGGTCGCGCCGTTGAGGAAGAAGAGGGCGTTGCCGGAACCGCCGTAAAAGCCGTTGGCGGTGGCGGTGGTGGTCACGGTGTTCGTGCCGTCGGTGGCGACGCGGCGGGCCTGCATGCCGGCGTCGTCGTCGCGCGTGGCGCGCACTTCGTTCGTGACGGCGAAGAACGGCACGGTGCCGATGGAGCGGGTCGACGTGCGGCCCGCGCCGTCGGTGGCGGTGAGAGTGAGCGGCTCGCCGCTCTTCGCCGTGATGCTGGCGTTGAACGAGCCGTCGCCGTTCACCGGGACGCCGCTGATGGTGGCGCCGGTGACGGTGTCGGTGATGGCGATCGTCGCCGCGCCGACCGGGCCGATGGCGTGCGGCGCGCCGGCGACGGCGGCGCTCGTGCCGTTCGTCGTGGTGACGGCGATCAGTCCCGGCCGGACGTCGGGCGGCGCCGTGACGTTCTGGATCACGACGAGGCCCTGGTCGTTGGCGACGTAGAGGTTGCCGCTGCTGAAGCTGCAGTCGAGCGCGACGCCGCCGACCGGCTGCGAGCCGATGCTGCGCAGCGTGTTCGCGGAGACATCGTAGAACGCGACGCCCGCGCTGCCGTTGGCCACGGCGAGGACCGAGCCGGCCAGGTCGCTGCCGCGCGCGATCGGCGTGCTGGTGAGCGAGGTGACGAACGACGGCGCGGCCGGATTCGCAACGTCGACGACGGCCGTGCCGCCGTCGAAGCTGCTGACGTAGAGCTTCGTCCCGACCAGCTTCCCGCGGAACGACGTCATGTTCGGGATGACCAGCGTGCCGACCCGGAACATGTTGCGCACATCGCGGCGGTCGATGATGTAGACGTCCGTGCTGGTGCCGCCGCTGTTGCTGTTGATGCCGATGAGGTAGTTCGTGCCGTACGGGATCAGGTCGCTGAAGTACGAGCTGCCCACTCCCGTCATGCTGCCGGTCTGGTAGATGAAGCGCGGCGTCGCCGGCGTGGTGACGTCGTACACGTTGATGCGGCCGTCGTTGTTGAAGTCGACCTCGCCGGTGAAGGCGTAGCCGCCGGAGACCGCCACGCTGTACTCGCTGCCGTTCGAATCGGTGGTGACGTTGAACGTGGAGCTCGGATCGTTGAGGTTGACCGTGCCGAAGCGGCTGCCGACGACATAGGCCCAGCCGTTGACGATCTGCATGTCGAGCACGCGGCTCGTCGTGCTGATCGTCCGCTTCAGGACCGGCGCCGCGGCGTCGGTGATGTCGAAGAGCTGGAGCTTGTCGGAGTTGCCGGTGTTGTCGCCGCTGAACTCGGACGGATAGCCGGTCACCGCCAGGACGTTCCCCTCGCTGCGCACGATGCGGGTGCGGTAGTTCGTGTCGCTGGAGTTGACCAGCGGGATGAGCGTGGTGGCGGTGCCGAACGGCACGGTGCCGACGGCGAGGGGACCGGCGACCCGGCCGGCGCTGTCGGTGGCCTTCAGCGTGATGGTGTCGCCGCCGCTGGCCGGGAGCGTGGCGTCGAAACTGCCGTCGCCGTTGACCGTCACGGTGACGATGGCCGTCGTCGCGGCGTTCTTCACGTCGAGCGAGATGGCGCCGAGACCGGTGACCGCCGCGGCGTTGCCGTGGACGAGCGCCTGCGTGCCGTCGGTGCCGATGCTGATCAGGCGCGTGTCGATGCGCGGCGGAGCGACGACGTTCTGGATGACCACCAGACCCTGATCGTTCGCCACGTAGAGGTTCGGTCCGTTGAACGCCGCGTCGAGCGCGACGCCGCCGACCGGCTGGCGTCCGGCGCTGGTGAGGGTGTTCGCGGAGACGTCGTAGAAGGCGATGCCCTGCGAGCCGTTCGCCACCGCGAGCGTGGAGCCGGCAATGTCGAGACCGCGCGCGATCGGGGTGCTGGTGACGGAAGCGAGGAGCACCGGCGCGGCCGGATTCGTCAGGTCGACGATCGCGGTGCCGGAGTCGAAGCTGCCGACGTAGAGCTTCGAACCGAGGATCTTGCCGCGGAACGAAGTCATGTTCGGAATCGCCAGTGTGCCGACCCGGAACAGGCCGTTCACGTTCCGGCGATCGATCACGTAGACGTCGGTGAGATTGGCGCCGCTGTTCGAGTTGAGGCCGACGAGGTAGTCGGTGCCGTACGGAATCAGGTCGCTGAAGTACGAACTGCCGACGCCGGTCAGGCTGCCGGTCTGACGGATGAAGCGCGGCGCCGCCGGGTTGGTGACGTCGTAGATATTGATGCGGCCGTCGTTGTTGAAGTCGACCTCACCGGTGAAGGCGTAGCCGCCGGAGACGGCGACGCTGTACTCGTTGCCGTTCGGATCGGACGCGGCGGTGTTGAACACCGGATTCGCGTCGTTGAGGTTGATGGTCCCGAACCGGTTGCCGACGACATACGCCCAGCCGTTGACGATCTGCGCGTTGAGGATGCGCGACGTCGTGCCGAGCGTCGTCTTCAGCTGCGGCGCGGCCGGATTGCTGATGTCGAAGATCTGGATCTTGTCGGAGGTGCCGGTGCTGTCGCCGCCGAACTCGGACGGGTACGGCCCGAGCACGAGCTTGTTCCCCTCGGTGCGCACGAGGCGCGAGCGCCAGTTCGTGTCGCTGGCGTTCGTCAGCGGGATGGAGATGGTGCCGGTGCCGAACGGCATCGTGCCGACGGTCAGCGGTCCCGCCACGCGGTTCGCCGAGTCGGTGACCTTGAGCGTGAACGTGTCGCCCGGCGTCGCCGGCAGCGAGGTGTTGAAGCTGCCGTCGGCCGCGAGCGTCACGCTGATGGTGGCGCCGCTGTTGACGTCCTTCAGCTCCGTGGTCAGCGGCGCGAGGCCGGTGATCGCGGTGGCGGTGCCGGTGACGGTGGCCATCGTGGCCGACGACGCGCCGACGGTGATGAGGCGCGCGTCGATGACCGGCGCGGCGGCGGCGTTCTGGATCACGACCAGGCCCTGCTCGTTGGCGACGTAGAGATTGCCGCCGTTGAACGAGTCGTCCCAGGCGATGCCGCCGACGGTCTGCAGGCCGAGGCTGCGCAGCGTGTTCGCCGAGACGTCGTAGAACGCGACGCCCTGCGTGCCGTTCGCGACGGCCATCGTCGTGCCGGCGAGGTCGGTGCCGCGCGACATCGGCGTGGTGGTGAGCGAAGTGACCAGCGCCGGCGCGGCCGGATTGGTCAGGTCGACGATCGCCGAGCCGTTGTCGTAGCTGCCGACGTAGAGCTTCGAACCGACGATCTTCCCGCGGAACGACGCCATGTTCGGAATGATCAGCGTGCCGACCCGGAACAGGCCGTTCACGTTCTTGCGGTCGATGACGTAGACGTCGGTGAGGTTGGCGGCGCTGTTCGGCGTGATGCCGACGAGGTAGTCGGTGCCGTACGGAATCAGCTCGCTGAGATACGAATTGCCGACGCCGGTCAGGCTGCCGGTCTGGCGGATGAAGCGCGGCGCGGCCGGGTTGGTGACGTCGTAGATGTTGACGCGGCCGTCGTTGTTGAAGTCGACCTCGCCGGTGAAGGCGTAGCCGCCGGCGAGGGCGATGCTGTACTCGTTGCCGTTCTGATCGGCCGCGGCGTGGAACGTCGAGACCGGATCATTGAGGTTGATGGCGCCGAAGCCGTTGCCGCTGACATAGGCCCAGCCGTTCAGCAGCTGCACGTTGAGCACGCGGCCGGTGACGGCGATGACCCGCTTCAGCACCGGCGCGGCCGGATTGCTGATGTCGAACAGCACGATCTTGTCGGACTGGCCGGAGCCGTCCGCGGGGAACGAGGCGAGGACGAGGTTGTTCCCTTCCGTCCGCACGATGCGGGCGCGCCACGCCGTGTCGTTGTTCGGGTTGACCACCGGCACGTTCGACGTGGTGGTGCCGAACGGCATCACGCCGATGGACACGGGACCGGCGACGCGGCCGGCGTCGTCGGTGACCTTCAGGGTGAAGGTGTCGCCCGGCAGCGCGGGGAGCGAGGCGTTGAAGCTGCCGTCGGCGGCAAGGTTGACGCTGATGCTCGCGCCGCTGGTGACGTCTTTCAGCTCCGTGGTGAACGGCGCCTTGCCGGTGACGGCGTAGGCGAGACCGGTCACGGTCGCCGAGGTCGACGACACCGCGCCGACGGAGATCTGGCGCGTGTCGATGACCGGCGCCGCGGCGACGTCGCTCAGCACGACGAGCGAGGTGTCGGCCGCGACATAGAGCTGGCCGTGGCCGTACGCGACGTCCCACGCCACGCCGCTGTTCGGCTGCGAGCCGAGACTGCGCAGGGTGTTGGCGGAGACGTCGTAGAACGAGACCTTCGCGCCGTTGGCGACGGCCATGGTCGAGCCGGCGAGGTCGGTGCCGCGCGACATCGGCGTGGTGGTGAGCGAGGTGACGAGCACCGGCGCGGCAGGATTGGTCAGGTCGACGATGGCCGAGCCGCTGTCGTAGCTGCCGATGTAGAGCTTCGATCCGACGATCTTCCCGCGGAACGACGTCATGTTCGGAATGACCAGCGTGCCGACGCGGAAGAGCGCGTTCACGTTCTTGCGATCGATGACGTAGACGTCGGTGAGATTGGCGCCGCTGTTCGAGGTGATGCCGACGAGGTAGTCGGTGCCGTACGGAATCAGCTCGCTGAGGTACGAATTGCCGACGCCGGTCAGGCTGCCGGTCTGGTAGATGAAGCGCGGGGCCGCCGGGTTGCTGACGTCGTACACGTTCAGGCGGCCGTCGTTGTTGAAGTCGACCTCGCCGGCGAAGGCGTAACCGCCGGCGACCGCAAGCCCGTATTCGTTGCCGTTCTGATCGGCCGCGGCGTGGAACGTCGAGACCGGATCATTGAGATTGACGGTGCCGAAGCCGTTGCCGCTGACGTACGCCCAGCCGTTGACGAGCTTCACGTTCAGCACGCGGCCGGTGGTGGAGATGGTCCGCTTGTAGACCGGCGCGGCGGGGTTGCTGATGTCGTAGAGCACGAGCTTGTCGGACTGGCCGTTGCCGTCGGCGGGGAACGACGCGACCACGAGGTTGTTCCCCTCGCTGCGCACGATGCGCGCGCGCCATACCGAGTCGGTGATGGAGGTGGAGATCGGAAGCGTCGTCTGCGCGCCGCCGAACGGCACGAGGCCGAGCGAGAGCGGCCCGTTGGACTTGAAGTTGGTGGCGGTGAGCGTGATCGGATCGCCCGGATTCGCGGGGAGAGTCGCGGTGAAGCTGCCGTCGGCGTTGACCGGCAGAGTCGCAACCGAGGCGTTCGTCGCGGTGTCGACGATGGTCACGGTCGGTGAGCCGCCGGTGACGGCGCGAGAGGCGCCGGTGACGACGACGTTCGTATTCGTGGCGTCGAGCGCCAGCGAGATGCGATCGGTCCGGATGACCGGCGCGGCGTTGATCGACACGACCGAGAGTCCGGTCTCGTTCGCGATGTAGGCCGTGCCGTTCTGCACGACGACGTCCCACGCCGAGCCGCCGGTGGGAATGGCGCCGGTGACCGTGAGGTGAGCCGGATCGGCCGTCGTGGCGGTCACACCGGCGGTCTTGTTCGCGATGAAGACGTCGTCGGCGACGATGTCGAGACCGGGTGCTCCGCTCGCCGGAAGAGTGATGCGTCCCGCGACGACCGGCGCCGCAGGATTGGAGAGATCGACGACGACCATTTCAGCGAAGGTGTCGGCGACGAGATAGAGCTTCGAGCCTACGATCTTTCCGCGGAAGGGATCGAAGCCGGAGATCTGCAGCTCGCCGACTTTCGTCATGGCGTTGACGTTGCGCCGATCGATGACCACGACGTCGCGCGCGTTGCCACCCCACCCGTTGATGCCGACGAGGTAGTCCGTGCCGTATGCGAACAGCGCGTTGAACGCGTTGCTGCTGACGCCCGTCGGCGTCTGTTGCGACAGGAACCTCGGCGCGGCCGGATTGGAGACGTCGTAAACGTTGATCCGGCCGTCGTCGTTGAATCCCTGTTCGCCGGTGAACGCGTAACCACCGGAGAGAGCGATGGAGTAATCCGAGCCGTTCTGATCGGCGCCGAAGTTCTGCGTCGAGTTCGGATCGTTGAGGTCGAACGTGGAGAAGCGGTTGTTCGCCACGAAGAGCCAGCCCTTCGAGATCGTGATGCCGAGGACGCGGCTGCCGGTGGAGATGACACGCTTGAGCGCGGGCCGCAGCGGGTCGGTGAGGTCGAGAATGACGACCTTGTCCGAGGTGCTGGTGCTGCCGTCGATGCGCGCCGCGACCGCCAGGAGGTTGCCCTCGATGGCCAGCGTGTGCGGAGTGAATTGCGCGTCGCTCGTCCAGTCGGTGCGGTTGATCTGCGTCGGGGTCGGCGTGCCGGCGGTCAACGTGCCGACCGTCACCGGCTGCGTCTCGAGCGGATAGAGGTGGCTGTCCTTCGCCTTGATGGTGATGGTGTCGCCGTTGTTGCCCTGCACGCCGATGGTGAAGGAACCGTCGGCGGCGGCGTTGACCGGCGCGAAGCTGACGCCGGTCTGCACGTTGGCGACGGTGACCTTGATCGGCAGCTCGGGATCGGCGACCGCGCCCGCGACGCCGACGACCGACGCGCCGGTGGCCGACGGCTGGATCGTGATCTTCGAAAGATCGAGCGCCGGCGCGCTGAGATTGCCGGTGACGAGCGAGCCGGTGGTCGCATCGACGTTGGCCGGCGAGACGGTGAGACGCATGAGGTCGGGCGTCTGCACGCCGGCGTTCTTCACCGTGAGGGAGTTGAACTGGAAGAGGCCGCGGAAGATCGTGCCGTTCGCCGGCGTGAAGTTCGCGTCCGGCGCGACGGTGATGCTGTTCGCCGCGTTGGCGGTGATCGGCCAGGCCTTCGACGTGTCGTTGCCGAAGATCAGGTATTCGCCGGCCAGGTGGTTCGGCGCCATGAAGCTCGCGGCGCTGTTGCTGATCGAATTCGCGGAGAACGCGGTGGCGCTGTTGATGTTGATCGATACCAGCGGCGTCTTCGTCAGCGTGGCGCGGCCGCCGTTGTCGACGATGAGATCGCCGAAGGTCTGCGCCGACGGCTTGAGGAAGACCGTGCCGGCCGCGCCGGTGCGCTGCGTGGAGGTCGCGGTGCCGCCGTACGCGGTGATCTTCGAAGCCGGGATGGTGTTGCTGTTGAAGTAGAGCGCGATGCGTCCGCCGCCGCCTGCGGCGTTGCTGTTGCCGGTGCCGCCGTCGGCGTGCATGTCGCCCGCGCCGCTGATGGTCTCGGCGTCGACGCGGATCGAACCGCCCGCGCCGCCGGTGTTGTTCTGCGTGCCGTTCGCCTGGAGCTTGCCGGCGAGCGAGACGTTCTTCGCGGCGATGCGGATGATGCCGCCGCCCGGACCGCCGTTGGTGCAGCAGGCGCCGCTCGGATCGCCGCCCGCGCCGCCCGGCTCGTTCGGATCGAAGAGGTTGCCGTAGACCGGCGCGACCGCGTTCGCGGTGTTGTTCTGCGCGCCGAGGCCGCCGTGGCTGCCGCCGGTGTTGGCGAAGCTGCCGCCGGAGGTCGTGCCGTTCCACGTCGTGCCGGTGCCGGCGGTGACGACGTTATAGCCCTTGCCGTCGGCGTTGATCGACGAGGTCGAATCGATGGTGAGGTTGTTCGTGGCGTTGACGCTGACTTTGCCGCCGGTCGCATGCGTGAGCGTGACGCCGCTCTCCAGCGTGAGGTTGTCGACGCTGATGGCGCCCGCGCTCATGGTGACGCTGCCGCCGTGAAGGACGACGTCGCCGCCGAGGATGTTGGTGGAGCTGACCTGCGTGGTGGTGTCGCCGGTGAGCTGCGGCGTGCGGATGTTGCCGAGCGCGAACGACGCCTTGTTGCGTGCCGTGATCTTGTCGAACTTCCACGAGCCGCGGTAGTTGCTGCCGGTCTGCGCGTTGACCGCGGAGTCGCCCGCGAGATTCACGGTGACGCTCTTCGCCGCCACGTCGCGCGCGGTGATCTCGTACTTCGACGCGGCGTTGCCGTTCGCGTCGAGGAACTCGATCCACATCCCGACGCACCACTCGTTCGGCGCGGCGGAGAGCGTGATGACGTTGCCGTTGATCGCGGTCACGGTGCCGGTGCCGAGCACCGGAAGATCGGATGCCGGCTGGATGGTGCGGCCGCGGTTGTCGAGCACCAGCTCGTCGGAGAGCTTGGCGCCGGACGCGTCGACCTTGCGGAAGTAGACCGTTCCGGCCGAACCGTAGTTGTGATCGCTGTCGCCGCCCGCGGCCGTGACCTTCGTCAGATCGAAGCCGTTGAGCGTCTGGTAGTAGACCGCCGCCCGTCCGCCGCCGCCGGAGCTGACGCGGCCGTACGGGAAGCCCATGTTCTGCGCGTCGGAGGCGTCGGCGCGGATCTCGCCGGCGCCGGAGAGCGTGCCGGCGTCGACGCGGATCGAGCCGCCTGCGCCCGCGGTCCAGGAGCCGTGCGTGCCGGCGATGATCTTGCCGTCGAGCGTGAGGCTGCCGGCCTTGAGGCGGACGACGCCTCCGCCGTGCGCGCCGTCGTGGGCGCCCGCGGCGCCCGGCGCGACCGGATCGATCGGCGAGTCGTACGTGACGCCGAACGTGCCGCTCGGCGGTGAGTAGAGCGAGCCGACGCCGCCATGGCTGCCGGAGGCGCTGGCCGCGCCGCCCGGGTTGTAGCCGCCCCACCAGTGGCCATAGCCGCCCTGGTTGTCCTGGAACCCGCGGCCGGTGACGTCGATCGAGCTCGTGGCGTCGATCGTCATCGCTCCGCTGATGTTGATGTTGAGCGGCCAGACGCCGACGGGATGCGTCAGCACGGCGCCGTTCTGCAGCTTGAGCGAGCTGCCGGTGAGCGCACCGTTGATCTCGTACGTGCCGCCGCTCAAGACGATGTCGCCATTGACGCCGGTCGAGCGAACGGTGGCCGCCGGATCGGCGGTGATCGGAGCGCGGATGTCGCCGATGTCGGCGATGACGCCCTTGCCGATCGTGACCTGATCGAACTTCCAGTAGCCGCGATAGCCGTTGCCGACCGCGGCGTCGACCGAGGAGGCGTTCAGCGTGACCGTCTTCGCGGTCACGTTGCGGGCGGTGATCTCGTACGACGAGCGCACCGCGCCGCCGGCGTCGAGGAACTCGATCCACATGCCGACGCACCATTCGTTCGGCGCGGCGGAGAGGGTGACGACGTTGCCGTTGATGGCCGTGACCGTGCCGGCGCCGAGCGCCGGGAGGGCGGAGGTGCCGACCGTCGCGGTGCGGCCGCGGTTGTCGATGATCAGTTCGTCGGAGAGCTTGTTGTTCGAGGCGTCGACCTTGCGGAAGTACACCGTTCCGGCTCCGCCGACTTCATTCGCTCCGTCGCTGTTGCCGCCGGCCGCGGTGATCTTCGTCCGGTCGAGGGTGAGGTTCTGGTAGTAGACGGCGACACGTCCGCCGCCGCCCGCCTGGCGCGTGCCGTTCGGGAAGCCGGTGTTGACCGCGTCCGAGGCGTCGGCGCGGATCTCGCCGGCGCCGGAGACGGTGGCGGCGTCGATGCGGATCGCGCCGCCCGCGCCGGCCTGGTTGAAGCCGAAGCTCGCCGCGACGATCTTGCCGTCGACGTTCAGCGTGCCGGCCTTGATGCGCGCCACGCCGCCGCCGCGGCCGCTGCACGGATTGCAGGTGGTGTTGCCGTTGCCGCCCGCCGCGCCCGGCGCGATCGGATCGATCGGCGAGTCGTAGGTGACGCCCGGCGTGCCGCCGCTGGTGTAGGCGCCGACGCCGCCGTGGCTGCCCGACGCGTCGGACAGTGCGCCGCCCGGGTTGTAGCCGCCCCACCAGTGACCGTAGCCGTTCAAGCCGTCCTGGAAGCCGCGGCCGGTGAGGTCGATCGAGCTCGTGGCGTCGATGGAGAACGTGCCCGCGACATCAATCGATAGCGGACCCTTGCCATAGGAGTGCGTAAGGTTCGCGCCCTGCGTGACGTTGAGCGCCGGCGACGTGACGGTGCCGTTGACTTCGACCGCGCCGCCGCGCAGCGTGAGGACTTCGTTGCCGGTCAGGAACGGAGCCGGCGCCAGCGTCTTCGCCCGGATGAAGGCGGTGCCGCTGCCGACGATGAGCGGCGTGCGGAAGTGGCCCTCGAGGATGGCGTTGTTGCGCGTGGTGACGAGATCGAACTTCCACGAGCCGCGATACGGCGCGGGCGTGGTGAAGCTCGGCGCCGGATTCACGGTGACGGTGCTGTTCGTGCGCGCCGTGATCTCGTACGCCGCGGTGACGTTGCTGTTCGCGTCGAGGATCTCGATCCAGGAGTCGATGACCGAATCGGGGACCGGGGCCGACAGCGTCAGGACGTTGCCGGAGATCGCGGTGACGGTGCCGCTGCCGAGGTCGGGGAGCGGCGCGACGTCGGTGATGGCGCGGCCGCGCTGATCGGCGACCAGCTCGTCCGTGATCCTGGCGCCCGCCGCGCTGTTCTGGCGGAAGTAGACGGTGCCGTTCGTGCCGGCGCGCGAGTCGCCCGCCGTGCCGCCGGCCGCCGTGACGTTCGTCTTCGGCAGCGCGAGCGACTGGTAGTAGACGGCGATGCGTCCGCCGCCGCCCGCCGAATTGCCGCTGCTGGAATCGCCGCCGTCGGCGGTGACGGTGCCGGCGCCGCCGACCGTCGCGGCCTCGAGACGGACCGATCCGCCCGCGCCGCCCAGCTTGCCGTTCGCGTTGATTTTGCCGTCGACGATGATGACCGACGCCGGCGATGTGGCCTTCAGGCGAACGATGCCGCCGCCCACATTCGTGCAGGGATTGCAGTTGCTGAAGGCGATCCCGACGCTGCCCGGCTCATTCGGATCGGTGAGCGAGCCGTACGCCGCGCCCCTCACACCGCCGCTGATCGTGCCGCCGTAACCGCCGTGGCTGCCGCCGGCGTTGCCGGTGCTGCCGCCGGTGAAGGTGTTCGGCCAGGTGCGGCCGGAGCCGCCGCTGACGTCCTGATAGCCCTTGCCGCTGACGTCGATGTTGCCGAGGCACGAGATGTATGTGCCGCCGGTGGTGGTGACGTTGAGCGCGCCGGCGCCCGACGAATTGACCGCGGTGTGGACCACCGTGGCGTTGTCGAGCACGAGAAGGCGCGCGAAGGTGTGCGCGCCGTCGATGGTCACGGTGGTCGCCGCGCCGCTGGCGCCGGCGGTGATGATCAGGGTGCCGTTGTCATACGTCGTGGTGCCGCTGGAGATCGTGGTGTTGCTGTTGATCGTCTGGCCGCCGGTGACGAGCGTGATCGTCGTCCGGATCTCGTTCGCGATGTGCGAGAAGCTGTCGGCCACGACGCGCAGGGTGATGAGATCGCCGTCGCTGCCGGCCGGCATCGGCACGTTGCCTTCCCACGTCGTGGTGCTGCTGATGTTCGACGCGGTGTACGGAGTGGACGAGGTGCCGACGTAGAACGTCACCGCGGTGACGGCGTTGTCGGACTTGCCGGGGACGGCGTTGACGCGCAGGCGCGCGGTGTAGCCGGCCGGGAAGAGCGCGCCGCTCGACGGGCAGAGCCACGAGACGAGCGGACCCTGCGGGTTGATGTTCGGCGACAGCTTGACGGTGATGGTCGGAGAGGTGGCGAGGTTGTTGTCGTAGTCGGTGGCGTAGACGATGACCGGCTTCGTCACCATGTCGCTGCCGTCGATCCATGGAACCGGAATGTCGGTCTTCCATCCATTGGTGACGGATGGATCGACGGACATCTCGAAGCGGACGCCGTCGAGCGTGGCGTAGACCGAGCTCACGCCGACTTCGGCGTCGGTGACGACCGCCCTCACCGGGATGACGACGTTCGAGCCGACGAGATAGGGAGCGTCAGTGTCCTTCGGCGAGCTGACGGTGATGACCGGCGGATTCGGGTCGTGGAGGATGGCCACGCTCTTCTGCTGCGTGGTGTGGTTGGCGTAGGCGTCATCGGCCGCGAGGTTGAGCAGCACCGGCGCGCCGCTCGCAGTGGCGGCCGGAACCGCGACGGTGAAGGTGCGCGTCATCGACGCGCCGTTGACGACCGGCGCGGCCGGCGTGACGGTGAGCGACGGCGTGGTGGTGAGCGTGAGCGCGGTGACCGCGACGTCGTCCGTCGCCGCCGCGTCGACGGCGATGGTGTGGCCGGCGTACATCTGCAGGCTGGACGGGGTGACGTCGAACTTCGTGATCGACGGCGCGGCGTTGTCGATGACGGTGTAGCTCAGCGCGGGGGCGGTGAACTGCCGGCCGGCGCGATCGGTGAGCGCGAGGGTGAGCGTCGCCGCGCCGAGCGTGGCGGTGTTGGCGACGGCGATCGACTTGTTCGTCTGCAAAGCGGGCGAGGCGTAGTCGTTGTAGGTGTCGACGATCGGAGTCGCGGCCGGCGAGAAGGAGAGCGTCGCCGTGCGGATGCCGGCCGCCGAGGTGGCGGTGTAGCTGGTGGTGAAGCTCGTGCCGCGGATCAGCTGCCCGCCGTCGGCCGGCGTCGAGGTGAACGACGTGACCTTCGGAACGTCGCCGCGGAGGAGCAGCACGCCGTTCGTCGTGACCGTCGCCTTCGACGCGTCGTCGACGACGCCGCCGATGCTGATCGAGTCGTCGAAGCGCGCCAGGGCGCGATCGCTGACGGTGATCGCGTCGAACGCCAGCAATCCTGCGTACGAGACGACGCCGTTGCTCACGCCCGTGGCGTCGAGCAGGCTGCCGTCGGCGGAGTCGGTGGTCAGCGTGTGGCCGTCGGCCGAGACCACGGTGATGGTGTAGCTCTTCGTGGTGTCGCCGCCGAGCAGCAGCTCTTCGCCGACTGCGTCGGAGACGAACGTGCGCGACGCGTCGGTCAGCGTGTTAGCCGAGAGGGCGGACGAGCTGCCGCTGCCGGTGTAGCCGAGGACCGTGTGACGCGTGAGGTGCGTGGTGGCGGGGGCGCGCTCGTCGAGCGACGCGAGCGCGAGCTCGCCGTACTGCTGGCCGGGACGGCGGACATAGACCGTGCCTGCGCCGGCGTCGAGCTGCGTTCTTCCTTCGCTTCCGAGATTGCGGCCGCCGCGCGCCTGAATCTGCGGCAGCGCCGGATCGGTCTCGAACTGTTCGCTGGCGATGATGGAGACGCGTCCACCGCCGCCGCCGCGCGAGACGTTCGTGCCGGCGACGTCATCGCCGCCGTTCGCGGTGACGCGGCCGGCGTAGCCGAGCGCCACGTGACGTCCGTTGATGACGATGCTGCCGCCTGCGCCTGACGCGGCGCTCCCCTGCAGGCCGTCGGCCCTGATCGAGCCGGCGACGATGATCCGTCCGAGGTCGTTGCCGCCGGTGCCGCTGGAGATCGCGGCCGCGCCGCCGCCCGTACCACCTGCCGTGCAGCAGGTCGTATTGCCGGCGCCGCCGGCGCCGAGCGCGTGCGGATTGGTGATCGAGCCGTAGGTGCGGTTGGTGACGCCGACCGATTCGCCGCCGACGCCGGCATGCGACGCCGAGGCGCCGGTGGTCGGTCCGCCGGTCACGGTGTTGCCGGTGGTCCGTCCGCGCGCGTCGTCGTTCTTCGTTCCCGACGCGTCGGGATTCAGCGCCCAGCCTCCGAGGTAGCCCTTGCCGGAGACGTTGATGGTGGAGGTGGAGTCGACGTAGAGCGTGTCCCTGACCGTGATGTCGAGCTTCTTCTCGCTCGACGTCGTGGTGCCGAGAGTCTCGACCGAGCCGCCGTCGAGGACGATGAGGTTCCTGAAGGTGAACGGCACGTGCATCACGAGGTGCGTGTTCGGTCCGAGCACGAGGACGTTCTTGCCGGACATCGCGTCGGTGGTCGAGGTGATGGCCTGCGTGAAGTTCGGCGGCAGCGTGGTGTCGATGTGCACCAGCGTGACCGGGATGGTGATGGTCTGGGTGTGGCTCGGATCGGCATCGCTGATGAGCGCGGAGACGCTGAAGGCGGAGTCCGCCGCCGGCGTCGGAATGGTGATCTGCGCGGTGTAGACGTCGCTGCCCGCGAGCGTGGCGTCGACCGGACTGGCGATGCCGGGGACGACGAACTTGACGCCGGTGATGGCCGCGTCGTCTTTGGCCCAGACACGCAGCGTGGTGGTGAACGCGGTCTGATCGGACGGCCAGGCGGCGTTGCCGATCGGCGAGACCCACGCGGCGCGCGGCAGCGTGGTGTCGTGCACGCCGATGTAGGTGACTTCGGTGGCGCCGGTCCCTTTGTTGCCGCGGAGGTCGCGGGCCGTGGCGATGATGGCGATGCGCGTGTCGTCGTTCTTCGCCGTGACGGTGATCTGCGGCGAGACGAAGCGGTACGAGCCGCCGCCGAGCGCGGTCACACCCGGGTCGCCGATCTTCATCGGCGAGGTGGTGACGCCGTCGTAGGTGAAGGTGACGTCGGCGATGCCGCTCTCCGCGTCCTTCACGATCGCGGTGATGGTGTATTTCGTGCCGAGGCTGTAGGGCGAGGCGGGACTGACGGTGACGGAGCTGACCACCGGCAGCGCGGTGTCGGCGGCGACGGTGAAGGTCGCCGGCGTGGCGTTGACGATCGCGTTCACGCCGTCCGAGGCGGTCATGGTGATCGACGCCGTGGAGCCGTCCGCCAGCGTCGCCGGCAGGACGAATTCGAACGCGGCGGGCGTGAAGACCCACGGGTCGCTGGTCTTCGTGCGATTGGCCTGGCCGCTGAGGCGCGTGCTGGCGTAGGCCGTGCCGTCGATGTTCGTGCCGGTGAGCTGCGCCTGCAGCGTGACCAGCAGTCCTTCGTCGGTGAGCGACGGCGTGGCCGAGACCTTCGTGCCGGGGTAGATCGGATCGGGGGTGTTGAGCGTCAGCGCGACGTTCTGCGGCGGGAGGTTCGGCGAGACGTCGAACGTGATCTCCTGCGGCGCGGCGTTATTGAAGGAGGTGTCGTACGCCTCGACGTGGAACGTCAGCGTGGTGCCGGTGGTGGTGACGTTCGGGGCGACGAAGGAGTATTCGAACGGCGCCTTCGTCAGGCTGGTGAGCAGCGTCTTCGAGGTGCCGACGACCTGGAAGAAGTCGGCGCGCGCCACGTCGGTGGCGACGTCGCCCGTGGCGCTGCCGTCGCGCATGAGCGTATGCAGCGTGTAGCGGATGCCGGAGACGAGCGGCGTTCCGGCGGGAGTGGGAAGCGGATCGAAGGTGATGAACGGCGCGGTCTTGTCGTACGAGAAGTAATCGAAGGAGATGGTGTCGGCGACGTTGCCGACCTTGTCGCGGACGCCGATCAGCGTGAGCCGGTAGTACGACTTCTCCACCAGCTGTTCGCTCGGCGCGAACGAGATGACCTGGTTGGCCAGGTCGCCGTACGCGCCGCCCGGCACTTCGGAGACGACGCTGCCGCCGGCCGCGCTGAGCTTGAGGAGATGCACTTCGAGCGGAGCGACGATGTTGTGACTGGAGTTGAAGAGCTCCGGTGCGAGCGGCTTGTTGAAGTGGATCTGGAAGGTGGTCGAGGCGCTGAGGGGAACGTTCGTCGCCGGCTCGAGCAGGATCACCTTCGGCGCGACGTAGTCGGCGGTGATGAAGGTGAAGCCGCGCGGCGCGAGCGGATGTCCCTGCAGATCGGTGACGCCGTTGGTGATGGTGACGCGGTAGAGCATGTTGCTCTTCAGCGGGAAGCGCTGCGCCGGATCGGTCGACGCCGGCGGCGTCATGATCACGGTGAAGAGACCGGTGGCGGGATCGATGATCGAGCTCAACGCGCAGTTGACCTGCGCGCTGCCGTCGGTGGCCTGAAGGCGGAAGTTGCCGTTGGTGACGGTGCCGGCGGCGATCGGCTCGCTGAAGGCGACGACGATGGTCGTGTCGGGCGAGACGTTGACGGAGTTGTCGTCGGGCTTGAAGGTGACGATCGTCGGCGGCGTGGCGTCGAGCGTGACAGGCGGAACCTGCTTGATCGTCGACACGTCGGCGACGGTGAGCGCGGTTCCCTGCGCGGCGCCGACGGTCTTGTCATCGGGACCGTAGTAGGTCAGCGAGACGCTGGTCGCTCCGGCGGAGCTGACGGCGATGCCCTGGAACTTGTAGGAGCCGTCGGCGTCGGTGAGCGTCATCGCCGAGTGGCCGGGCCAGCCGGCGACGACGCGCGTCTGCACGGACGGTCCGCCGGTCTCGGCGTTGACGATGCCGGTGATGCCGGCGGAGGCCGCGAGATCGAGGGTGATCTTCAGCGGCGTGGTCTGGCTGGCCAGCGTGAAGACCGGCGAATAGACGGAGAAGAGTCCGTCGAACGACACGGCGTACGCCGCCACGTTGCCGAGGGCGACGTTGTGCGCGATGGCGACGCCGGTGGTGTCGGTGGTGATCGACTTCGTGCCGATGGTGACGCGTGCGCCGGTGGCCGGCTGCAACACGCCGCCGGGACCCGGCTGCCGCACGGTCACTTCGATCGTGCCGTAGGCCGGGAGGGTCAGCTTGAACGGATTCTCGGCCGTCGCGCCGACGGGGAACGCGCCGCCGCCGGCGACCGTGCGGCGATCGCCGCCGATCTCGGTGGCGGAGACGCCGTAGCCGTCGCTGGCCATGAGATTGGTGAAGACGAGCCCCGCGCCCTGCAACGTCCGCTTGTACTCGCACGTCTCCGCGCCGAAGAAGACTCTGCAGCGCTGCTTCGCTTCGACGTCCGCGGTCGGCACTTCGACGTTCGACTGCGAGCCGTCGTCGTTGGGATAGAAGATCTTCACGTACAACGAGCTGGTGCGCTCGAGCTGGAGGTTGACGGTCGGATTCGGATCGGCGGCGCTGACGGCGCCCTGGCCGTGCGCGCGGCGGCGCGACGACTCCTGCATGGCGTCGAGAACGAACGATCCCTCGTGAATGCCGCCGAGGAAGAACGTTCCGTCGGTCTGCGTGGAGGTTTCCTGCTGATAGGTCGAGGTCTTGAGGACGACCGGGATGCCCGGCACGCCGGCGTCGGCCGCTTCGGGATCGGTCAGGGTTCCGTTCACCGATCCGCTGAACTCGAGGGGAACGACGGCCGAGGCGCCGTTCACCGGCAGGACGTTGACGCCGGTCACTCTCCCCGATTTGCCGACGGTCTTGGAGAAGGCGTCGAGCTCGTATCCGTTGCGCGCCGGGACCTGCTCGAAGCGGATCGTGCCGTTCGCGTCGGTGGTGCCGAAGTCGAAGATGATCGGCGGGCCGATGCCCAACGGGATCGCCAGCGCCACCTCGGCGTTCTCCACCGGCTGGTTCTGCTTGTTCGGATCGACCACCGTGACGGCCAGCGGACCGAAGCCCTGCGCGCCGATCTCGGCATACACCGTCGCCGTCGATCCTTCCTGCGTGAGAGTCGTCCGTCCGTCACCCCGGAGATCCTGATTCTGCTGCGACCAGGCGGTGAGGCGGACGTCGCCGACGAAGACGTTATTAATGATGAAGTGGCCGCTGATGTCGGCCGTGAGCGGGGCGGTCTCCTTGCCCCAGAAGTGGAATGGGTAGCTCAGCTCGCGCAGGAAGAACTGCGCCAGCGGCACGCGCGCGTTGTCCGACGGATCGTTCGGCGTGGTGTCGAGAACGTTCTTCGACGGGTCGGTGGGATCGAAGACTTTGTAGCCGGAGTAGACGACGAAGCCCTCGACGGAGCCCTGCTGCTTCATCACGACGCTGATGTTGTTCAGCGGACCGCCGTTGCGCGGCGCGGTGCCGTCGGCGCGGCCGACGCGGCTGATGCCGGCGACGGTCGCTTCGGCCGTGATGGTGAAGCCGTTGCCGGCGGCGACGTTGCTGAACTTGAAGCTGCCGTCGAGCGCCGTCACCGACGTCTGCGTCTGCGCGCCGTCGGTCATCTTCACCGGAACGCCCGGCATCGGCGTGATGCCGTCGATGTTGTAGACCACCCCCGCGAGGCTGGCCAGTTTCTTTGCGTGCAGGTCGATGTCGAGGACCTGTCCGTCGTACGCGAAGTTCCCGCCCGCGCTGTCGTAGCCGAAGTTCGCCAGCGCCGCGAAGACGCCGAAGCCGGCGGCCGGAACCTTGTCGAAGATCGCGTATCCGGCGAGGCCGGTGGCCGGATCCTTCGTCGATTGCGTGACCGACGTCTGCTTGAGCCCCTGCTCTTCGTCGTCCCACTTGCTGTACGTGAGGTTGACGTCGCCGATGTCCTGGATGTCGGTGAAGAGACGGACGCGCACCTTCCCCTGCCCCGGAAGGCGGAGGACGGTGAGCGAGGTCTGGCCGTTGAAGGCGATGGAGACGTCGCCGTTCGTGTACTGGTCGCCGTAGGTGTAGCGGCTGGTCAGCGGATCGGAGGCGTCGCCGGTGGTGATGGCCCAGACGTGGATGGTGCTGCCGACGCGCACGTTGCGCAGCTCGTACTTGCCGTCGCCGATGGCGTGGAACGGCACGGTCGGATATCCGGGCTCGAAGACGCGCAGGTTGCTGACCGGCAGTCCCGCGGCGTTGAGCACGCGCACCTGCACGTTGCCGGTGCCGAACGCGTCGCTGACTTTGATGGGGATGCGGAGGTACGCCGTGACGGCGGGATCGAGCGTCGGAACGGTGGTCGACGCCGCGCGCTTCGAGACCGGGTTGTAGACGGAGATCTTCTTGTTCGTCTGCGTGAGCTGCAGCGATTTGTAGACGAAGTGGCCGTCGGCGTCGGCGGTCACGACCTGCATGTGCTCGATCTGCACGAGCGCGCCCGGGACCTTGGAGTACGTCCCCGGCGCGAGCGGATTCTCTTCTTCGACGTCGCCCTCGAGATTGGCCAGCGGCTCGTCGCTGACGATCTCCAGAGTCAGCGTGAGGTCCTTGACCTGATCGTTCGCCAGGTCGAAGTCCTCCCCCACCGCCTTGCGCGAGATCGACCAGTCTTCGGCCAGCACGGTGACGAGACCGCTCACCACCTTGTCGAACTCGAAACGGCCGTTCGCGTCGGTGTAGCCGTCGGTCAGGCCGAAGCCCTGGGTGTAGACGCCGACGTGCGCGTTCGGCACCGGCTGCTGGTTGTCGGAACGGACGACGACGCCGCGGATCTTGCCGGTGCCGGGGAACGGCTGGCGGTAGATCGAAAGGTCCTGCGTGACGATCTCGCCCGCGGAGCGGATCTCGGACGCCGCGAACGCAGTGTTGCCCGACGCGTCAGTGGCGCTGAAGGTGAGCGGACCGACCGGCAGATCGCTGACGTGATACCGCCCGTCGCTGCCGGTGGTGGTGCTGCGGAATTGATTGAAGAGGGTCGAGCCGATGACGATCTTCGCGTTCGGCACGACCTCGCCGTTGTCGTACGTGACCCGCCCCTCGGCGCTTCCGCGTCCGAGGTAGACGAGGTTCACCGTCTCCACGATGCCGGTGAGGCGGATCGCGCCGGAGACGGCGACGTGCTTCCCGTTCTCGTCGATGGCCCGCATCTCGTACGCGCCGCTGATCTGGGCGCCGACGTCGCGGAGGATGTACTCGAACAGGAAGTCGGCCTTGTCGGCCGACGCCACGTCGTACTGCATGCTCTGCGACGAGACCGACTTGAGCGTGACCTGCGCGCCCGGCACGATCGAGTTGTCGCCGCGCAGCACGCGACCGTAGATGATGCCGGCCGGCCGGTTGTTGTCGATGACCGGCACGACGTCGGTGAAGCTGACCGGCGAGCCGCTGAGCGGATCGGTGACCGGCTGGATCTGGATGGAGTACGCGGCGTTCGTCGACAACGAGTGATCGAACGTCAGGTTCACCGTCCGCTCGTCGTCCTGCAGCGCGGCCGCGTCGACGCCGCGCGGTCCGTTGTAGGTGATCGATCCCTGATGGAAGTTCACCTTGCCGGCGAACTTCGTCTTGTAGTCGGTGGCCGCGTCGACGGGACGGTTGAAGAGCACCGAGACTTTGTGTCCGTCGTTGTCGAGGTGCAGGTCCTGGTGCGCGGCGACGATGGCCAGCGGCGCGGGAAGAATGGTCGTAGCGTTCGCGCTGTAGCTCGCGCTGCCCCCTTCTTCGAGCAGCGTGACCATCGCGCTCGCCGGATCGAGCACCGCCTTGAGCGGCCTGCCGCTGGCGTTGGTGACGCTGACGACGGCGTGCTGAATGCGCGCGGGGGTGGCGGACGGATAGAGCACGTCGAGGGTGAAGGAGCTGCCCGCCGCGGGAGTGACGGTGAGCTCGTAGTTCTCGCTCCAGAGACCGACCGAAGCCATCTCGCCGGTCTGCGCCCTGTCGACGCTGGTGAGCTTCGTCAGATCACCGAACGCGACCTCGCGCTTGCCGAGACTCGTCTCGGTGGCCAGCTCGTTCGGCACGTCGAGCAGCGCATGCGTGGCGCTGCCCTTGAGCGACAGCGCGTACGGCCGGTCGTTGCCGGCGATCGCCGCGCCGTGCGTGACGGCGACGAGGTACGGCGCGCGATGCGCCGTGGTCTGGCCGAAGCGATCGAGGAAGGTGTCGAAGCCGGACCCCGCCTGCAGCGACGCCGCTTCGAGCTGCCGCCCGAGCGCGGCGCCGGCGACGCGTCCGCTGTATTCGCCGCGGCGCAGCTCGTCCCACTCCACGAGCTTGTTGCCGTTGCCGTTGCCGAGGAGATCGAGCGTGAGGTTGGCCAGCGTGTCGCGCTTGTCCTCGCCGATGAAGATCCGTTGTCCGGCGCGCGCGATGTCGACGGCGCGATGGAAGACGTCGGTGGTGATGACGCGCGGGAACGACGCCGTGACCTGGTTCACCGGCGCGGTGGCCAGACTGTAGCCGAGGCCGAGGAGCTGCAGGTTGTCGGCGACGAACTGCTGATCGAGGAACTGGGCGTAATACGGCATCACCAGCGTCGCCGGCGAGAGCGGAATCCCGCTCGTGCTCACGCCCATGTGCAGCTGCACCGCGGCGTGAATGACGTCGCTGTCGACCGTCCCGGCGGTGGCGAAGACGTTGCCGGTGATGCTGGAGCGCAGCTTGTAGATCAGCGTGCGCGTGGCGCCCGGCTTGAGCGTCAGCTCCTCCGACTTCAGATCGTCGGACGGACGGCAGACGTCGACCGACGTATTGGCCGAGCAGAGCGGAATGTTCGTGATGTCGTCGTCGAGCCGGCAGACGTCCGCGCCGCCGGCGATGGAGCAGGCCGGCAATTCGTCGCCTGTTCGCAAACGGATCGTCTGCGGCACCGAGGTCATGTTCGTGACGAAGGTGAAGGTGGAGTACGTCAGGCCGGCGCGGACGGTGTCGGGATGGGAGAAGGTGATGTTGAAGCGCGGATCGTGAATGACCAGCTGCTGCGAGATCACGCCCTTCATCGGGATCGGATCGGCGGTGGGCGACGCCTTGTACGTGGCGTGCACTTCGATGGTGAAGGTGTGCGTGCCGGTCTTCAGCCCTTCGAGCGTCCAGTCGGCTTCGGCCTTCCCCTGCGCGATGAGGATGGTGGTGCCGGTGTTCGGATCGACGAGCGGCACGGGACGTCCGAACGAGACCGCGGGCTTCGTATCCGCGACGCGCAGCTCGGGCGGGTTCTTCATCGTCGCCGTGATGGAGTCGAGCGTGATGGAGCTGCCGGAGGGGGCGTTGTTCGTGACGGTCAGCGCGACGGCGAAGAACGAATGGAGGACGCCGAGGCTGTTCGGAATGACGATCGCGGCGGGAATGCTCGGCCGCGACGGCGGCGACGTGCCTTCATCCTCCTGCGGAGGCGGCTCGGGCAGACCGGTGTCGTCCACGATCTCCATGGGGGTGATCTGCGGCGGTCCCCAGCGCGGAGGCGAAGGGGCGTTCTTGAAGCCGGGGAGCGAGTACTTCGGCTCGCTGTTGAGCGGCGTGACTTCGTGCGTCCGCCGGTCGACGATCACCGGGAAGGGAACGAGCACTTCCTGATTGCCGACGAAGAACGAGAGCGTGTATTCGTAGACGTCGAAGTTGCGCGCGTCGATCATGATGCCGCGCGCCCGCAGCTCCGCCGCGGTGAGCTGGCGGACGCTGACCTTGGTCTTGAGGATGTCGGCGACGGTGATCGCCGCGCTCGACGGGACGGCGCTCTGCACGAACGTGCTGCCGCGCATGAGGCGGACGTTCTGCAGCAGGTAGACGCCTTCCGCCGAAAGTCCGGGGATGGTGAATGAATGGCCGGGCGCGGTCTGCAGCTGGATCGGCGTCTCGATGCCCGGTCCGGTCAGGTCGCCGACGGCGCTGAGCTCCGGCACCACCGGCGCCTGCTCGTTTTTCAATCCGCCGAAACTGGTCTGGATGGAGACCGGGATGTTCAATCCGGTCGTGGCGTTGACGTCTTCGAGGGCCAGCGAGGAGCCGGCGATGTAGACGTCGGTCGCCGCGATGTTCGCCGAGCCGTTCGTCTGCGCCTGCAGAGCGAAGGGAAAAGCGATGGCGGCGACAAAAAGGGTGAGGAGGCCCGTGATCCGGATTTTCGGTCTCATGCAGTCCAGCCGTTTGTCGTTCGATTACTTGTGAGCGGGAGAAGAGGGAAGACGATCGGCTTCGTCGAGTGCCTTGCGCGCCTGGATGGCGGGCGATTCGACGAGACGGGCGCCGGACGGAATGGCGGTCAATGAAGGCATCGGCGCTTCGTGCCCCACGTGCGTGACGCGGTTCCTGATGACGACGGTGTGCCCTTCGAATTCGTACGTGACGTTCTGCTCGACGGGAAGGCCGTAGCTCTGCGCGGCGGCGCCGGCGGCGTCGCTCTGCGTCCGGCGCACGGCCGCGCCGGGAGCGGCGGCGCGAAGCACGATCTCGCTCTCATCACTTCTCGAGCGCGGATACGCCGCTCCGGCCAGCACCTCGGCCGCGTCGCGCGAGAGCGCAACGGAGCGATCGACCGCCGTCTCCACTTTGCGGATCGGCGTCCCGGCGATCTTCGCTTCCGCTTCGTAGTAGTCCGCTCCGGCATGCGCGGCGCGCGGACCGATCGTGCGGTACGTGAACGACTCGTCGGCCGTCTTCGCCGAGCGCGGCGGCGGCGGGGCGATCTTCGCCAGCTCGGCGAACGGCGTGACGCTGTACGTCCCGTTCGCGCGGTCGATCTCCGTCACCGTCTGCTTCTCGTAGTCGGCGATGACCGTTCGATCGCCGGAGATGGAGATGATCGTGTTCCCGCGGCAGTACTCGTCGACGACGGCGGTCTTCCCGCTCGGGTCATCGACGGCACGCGTGAGGTGCAGCGGCTGGGGGAAAAGCGTCGCTCCCGCTGCGAGCGCGGAAAGGGAGAAAAGGGCAAGCGCGGCTACTGCGCATGCCGCACGTGTGGCGAGGGTGATGATCAAGATGTGACCCTTTCCGGAGCGGTGCATAACCGTCATGACTGACTTACGGGATTAAGCGGGAACGGACTTACCTGTAGCGATTGACGGGAAAAGTTGTTCGATATTGGTACTACGGCCAGGCGCGCGGCTTTGTTGGGTCCGGTGTCGTTTACGATTGATCGTGCTCGCCACGTTCCTCGCCTTCCTCGCGCTCGCGACGGCGGCAAACGACGTCGACGCGCTGAGGGCGCGGGCGATGAAGGAGTACTGGAGCGGCGATTTCCGCTCGGCGCAGCGCGACTTCGCGACCGTGCTGCGCGCGCGGCCGGATGACGCCGAGGTGCGCAAGGCGCTGCAGGACCTCGCGACGATCTCGCGGCCGGTCATCGCCGGCACGAGCGAGCTGGTGTCGGACGATCAACCGCTGCGCAGGAGCATGGCGGCGATGTCGTACACGCGCTTCTCCGATCCGCTCACGAAGTGGACGGCGACCGCGGGAGGGGGCCGGGTTGGAGGACGCGACCTCCCTTTTGCGGGCCTCGGCGTCGACACGAAAGTCGGGCCGCTCCATGGCATCGCCTCGCTGCGCTTCTTCCGCTTTCCCGACGGACGCACCGAGCCGCTCGGCGGATTCGAAGTCGCGTACCGCCGGCTCAGCGTCGCGATCGATCGTCACGAGCTCCTCTACACGGCGTCGTCGTTGCGCGCGCATCCGAGTGAAACGACGGCGTCGCTGGCCTGGAAAACCGACGACAGCGCCGCGACGCTGCGCGCGATCCGCTACTTCGATCGCAATCACGGACAGGCCGCCGATGCGTGGCACCTCGCGCATGTCACGCGTTTCTTTTCCGCCGGCGCCGCCGCTTCGTATCGCGACACGGACGAGAGCCGCTTCAACGGCGCGCTCTACGATCCCTACTGGACGCCGCGCAATCAGCTCGAAGCGCGCGCCATCATCGCTTCGACCCTGCACGCGCGACGCATGACCATCAACCTGCACGCCGACGGCGGCTGGGGACGCGACGAGCTGCGGACGTTCCATCCGTGGCGCGCGTTCGCCGAATTCATCATGCCGTTGCGCGGCACGTTCGCCGCCACCGCCGCGATCGAGCGCCAATCGACCGCCTTCTATCGCGCCAACGCCGTTCGCCTCGGCTTCAGCGGACGCCTGTGATGAAGGCGCGCCTCGTCCTCGGCATCCTCATCTTCTTCGGACTGCAGAGCGTGGTGCTCTTCGCGCTCTGGTGGTTCCGCGCGGAACACGTCAGCAACGGATTGCTCTTCACGCTGCTGTCCGCGGCGATCTGGTACGGCATCGCCCGGATGATGGTCGGCTGGTACAACTTCTTTCACATCGACCAGCCGCCGGCGAAACGCGCGCCGGAAGGAATGGCGGTCGCGATCTTCACCACGTCGTCGCCGGGCGAGCCGTACGAGATGTTCGTCGAAACGCTCGAGGCGGCGCGCGCGATCACCTATCCCCACACGACGTATCTGCTCGACGACACGGGCGACCCGCGCTTCGCGGAGCTGGCGCGCGAAAAAGACGCGGTCCATCTCGAGCTGATCGGCCTACCCGGCGCGAAGGCGGGGAAGATCAACGCCGCGCTGGCGCGCACGAGCGAGGAATTCATCCTGGTGCTCGATCCCGATCACATCCCCTTCCCCGAATTCTTCGATGCGGTCCTCGGCCACTTCGACGATCCGCGCGTCGGTTTCGTGCAGGTGGCGCAGGCGTACTACAACCAGCCGCGCTCGTTCGTCGCGCGCGCCGCGGCGGAGCAGACGTACGCGTTCTACGGTCCGATCATGCAGGGGATGCACGGCACCGGAACGGCGGTGGCGATCGGCGCGAACTGCACGTTTCGACGCAGCGCGCTCGAATCGATCGGCGGTCACGGCATCGGCCTGGCGGAGGACCTGGTCACGGCGATCCGGCTGCACGCCGCGGGATGGAAATCGATCTACGTTCCGAAGATCGTCGCGCGCGGACTCGTCCCCGAGGACCTCGGGTCGTTCGTCAAGCAACAACTGAAGTGGGCGCGCGGCGTGTACGAGGTGCTCTTCAAGGAATATCCGCGCGCGTTCCGGCGGCTCACGCTGCACCAGAAGCTGTCGTACCTGATGATCGGCACCTACTACCTCGTCGGACTGACGACGCCGATCTACCTGCTGATCCCGGCGCTCTATTTGTGGACCGGCGTGCAGCCGGCGGCGATGTTCATCAGCGATTACCTCGCCCACGCGCTGCCGGTCGGATTCTTCGGCGTGGTCATCTATCGATTCGCGCAGCGATGGTTGTGCGATCCCGAAACGGAGCGCGGCTGGCACTGGCGCGGGATGCTGCTGAAGGTCGGCTGCTGGAGCGTCTACTTCAAAGGCCTCGTCCTCGCGCTTCTCGGCGTGGCGGTGCCGTACATCCCGACCGCCAAGTCGCGGCAGGCGGGCAATTTCTGGCGGCTGGCGGCAGTTCCGCTCACAATAACTGTCGGATCGTTCGCAACGGTCGTGGCCGTCATCATTCGCAGGCTGTATCTGATGTCCGAGGCCGAGGTGCGGATCACGACCGAAGTCGCAGCGGGGATGATCGGGTTCCTGATGATCAATGTGGTGTTCATGAGCGGACGGCTGTACGCCGCGTGGAACGATCGCAAGCAATGAGCGAGTGATGCCAAAGCGCCGCTATCAGTTCGCATTCTTCTCCCTCGGCTGGCTGCTGCTGATCGGCTTCGTCGTGCAGCGCGGCTTCGACGGAGCGTTCGGCACCACGTTCGCCGCCGTGCGGAACAGCGTCGCCGGCTTCGGCCAGACGCTCTCCGATCGCGAGGCCGACGCGCGCGAGCGCGTGCAGCCGCACACGCGGCGCGAGGATGTGGCGCGCGCCTACCCGTCGCTCAGCGCCGCGGTGCTGCGCAATCCGTCGAAGTTGCTCTACGGCGCGTTCGACGGCGCGCTGCCCGAGTCGTTCGCCGGCGTCACCGCGCTGGAGAGCCGCATCGGCGAGCCGTTCGCCGTCATCTCGTTCTATCAGGCGTGGGGCGATCGTCCCGATGAATCCGACTTCCCGCTGCGCGCGGCGTCGACCATCGATCGCCTCGGCTCCATTCCGATGATCACCTGGGAGCCGTGGGTGAAGGACTTCGATCCGGCGCTGCGCCCGAACCTGCCGCCGCCGGCGGAGCGCGAGTACGCGAGCCTCGCTTCCATCGCGCGCGGCGACTACGACTTCTACATCACGCGCTGGGCGGCGTCGGCGGCGCAGTATCGAAAGCCGCTCTTCCTCCGCTTCGCCCACGAGATGAACGATCCGTATCGCTATCCCTGGGGGCCGCAGAACGGCAATCGTCCCGACGACTTCATCGCCGCGTGGAAGCACGTCCACCTCGTCTTTCAGAAGATGAACGCGACGAACGTGCTGTGGGTCTGGTCGCCGCACATCTCCATGCCGTGGTTCGAGTACTACTACCCGGGCGACGAATGGGTCGACTGGATCGGCACCGGCGTTCTGAACTACGGCGACACGGCGCCGTGGTCGCGCTGGTGGACGTTCCACCAGATCATCGAGAAGGCCTATCCGGCGCTGCTGAAACTGCACAAGCCGATCATGATCACGGAGTTCGGCAGCGTGACGAGCGGCGGCGACGCCGCGAAGTGGTACGAACAGGCGCTGCGCGACGCGCAGGAGAAGTACGGCGCGATCCGCTCCATCATCTTCTTCAATCAGGCGCACGACGTGACGCTGTCGGCGACGCCGCTGAACTGGAGTCCGCTGCAGGACGCGCGGACCATGAGTGTGCTTCGTCTCGCCGGACGATGAGATCCCTCGCCCTCTTCTGCACGTTGGTCTTCACCCTCGCCGCCAACGCCGCATCGATCAGCGGGACGGTGACGGGCGACACCGGCCAGCCGCTCGGCGGCATGAGCGTCGACGTCTACACCGCGGCCGGTTCGCTGCAGCAGTCGTCATCGACGTCGAACAACGGCACGTATTCGCTGACGGTGCCGAACGGTTCGTATCGCATCCTGGCCTACGATGCGGCGGGGATATTCGCCACGTCGTTCTACGCCGACGCGGAGTCGTTCGAGACGTCGGCGACGCTCGCCGTTTCGCAGAACCTCACCGGCATCAACTTCCGGCTCGCGCGCGCCGGCTACGCCACCGGACACGTGTCGGCGGCGCCAAACATGACGGTCGCCGCATACAACCTTTCGGGAACGCGGCGCGGATTCACGAACACCGACAGCGACGGCAACTTCGTCCTGCCGCTGCCGCCGGGCGACTACAAAATCGCGGCGTACGACGCGGCGCTGGCGTATGCGACGACGTTCTATCCGAACGCCGCGTCGTTCGACGCGGCCGACGTGATTGCGATCGCGTCGACCGAATCGGTGAGCGTCGACATCGTGCTGCCGGTCGCGGCGAAGGTCAGCGGAACGATCACCGACCGCACCACGCACGCACCGCTCGGATCGATCCGCGTGACGGCGTACGCAGCCGACGGCAGCGTCGCGGGACGCGGCACCACGGCCGCCGACGGCCGTTACGCGCTGGCCTCGCGACCGGGCGCGCTGCGCGTGGTGGCCGACGATCCCACGGGCAATTACGCGACGACGTTCGTTCCCGACGCGGAGTCGTTCTCGGTCGAAGAGCCGGTAGCGGCGACTACCGGAACGACGACGACCGTGAACGCCACGATGGAGCGCGGCGGCCGCATCGCCGGCAGCGTGCAGCCTGCTGTTCCGGTGACCGTCGTCGCCTACAACGCGGACGGGACCACGCGGACGTTCACGGTGAGCACCGGCGCGTACTCGCTCGTCGTGCCGCCGGGAGATTTCCGCCTCGGCGTCTTCGACCCGGCGCTGGTCTACCTGCCGCAGAGCTATCCGTCGGTCGTCCACGTGATCGCACAGCAGACGATCGGCAGTTTCGACTTCACGCTCACGCGCGGCGCGCGCGTGACGGGCCGCGTGACCTCACGCGCGACCGGCAACGCCCTCGCGGCGATGACGGTCGGAGCCTACGACCTGACCGGACATCTGCTGTCGTCGACGCAAACGAACGCCGCCGGCGCCTACGCGCTGCTCCTCGCGCCGGCGACGGTGAAGCTGGTCGCGTTCGACGACGCGATGCGCTTCGCCACCGCTTACTACCTCGACGCGCGGACGTTCGCCACGACATCGACGCTCCCGCTCGTCGAAGGAGAGGCGGCGACCGCCGACTTCGCGATGCGAGACGCCGGCCGCATCAGCGGTTCGGTCACCGACGCGACGACGTTCGCGCCGCTCGCCGGCATCGACGTCTTCGTCTACGACGCCGATTTCCGGACGATCGCGGAAACGAAGACCGACGCCTCCGGCGCGTTCCGCGTCGCTGTCCCCGCCGGCTCGTACTCGCTCGCCGCGGCCGACGGCACACATCGTTACGAGAGCGGGCCGTACATCGGCGGCGCCATCAACGTCGGCGAGGGACAGGACCTCGGGCCTTTCGCGATCCGGCTCGTGCCCGCACCGCCGCCGGCGCACCGCCGCGCGATCCGGCACTGACGCTCCGTGGTGCTCGCAATCCGCACGACCGTTCGATTTCCGGACAGCCTCAAATCCTCGAATAAGCGACAAAGTGAGGCTCATCAACAACTTACTCCGTATCAGCGATCTGGCACTGCTCTTGGTCTAAGGGAGTCAGGTCCCGAACGCAGGAGAAGAAAAGATGGGTCAACGCATACTGGTCATAGACGACGAACCGATGATTGTCGAAGGGCTCACCGCCTGGCTGCAGATCGAGAATCTCGCGGCGGCCGGAGCCAATGATCGCCGCACGGCGACGGCGATGCTGGAAGAGCAGCACTACCCGGTGATCGTCGCCGACCTCTGCCTCGAAACGTGCGAAGAGGGGCTGCTGCTCATCGACGAGATCCGTCGCGTCAGTCCGGAGTCGCGCATCATCACCATGACCGGCTACGCGACGCCGGAAATGCAGGCGGCGGTGCTGGAGCGCGGATCGAACCGCGTGGTCTTCAAGGCGAACGGCGACGACGTGATCCTCCAGGCGATCCTCGAGCTGCTGGAAGAGATCGAGCGCTCCGCCGACGCCGCGGAGCATCTCGACCTCGAGGCGCTGTACCTCCACACGCGGAACGTGCTCCGCTCCATTCCGCAGCGGCGCTACGGTCTCTCGGCGCAGCAGGCGGAGGATGTGGTGCAGGACGCCTGGCTGCTCTTCCTCGAAAAGCGGGGCTACGTCCGGACGCCGCGTACCTGGCTGGCCGGAACGGTGTCGAAGCTCTGCCTCCAGCAGCTCGACCGGATGCGGCGCCGGCAGACGGAGAACGACGGCGAGATGCTCGAGTCGCTGATGGATCCGACGTGCGGCCACGACGAGACGGCCATGATCATGCGCCAGGCGCTGGGACGCCTCGACGAGCGGTCGCGCGAGCTCTGCCTGCAGATCGCCATCGAGGGCCGGAGCTACGCCGACGTCAGCGCGTCGCTCTCGCTCCCGATCGGGTCGGTCGGACCGCTCTACATGCGGGCCAAAAGCAAGCTGCGCAAGGCGCTGGACTGCTGACCGCATTCCCGGTTATGCTCACGCTCCGCGCCAAGGGAATAGGTGCAGAACCTCTTTCGTTGGCGGCAGTTACTGATTCGACAGGCTCTTAGCTCAGTTGGTTAGAGCACCACCTTGACACGGTGGGGGTCAGCGGTTCGAGTCCGCTAGAGCCTACCAAACGACACCCACCACGCCGCCTGCAAGGGCGGCGTTTTTCGTTGCTGCTTGCGACCGCCGGGTGCCGATCTTGCATCGCCGTCGCCGTGCTTCCCATCCCGCGGGTGCTCATCGTCGAGGACGACGACTCGATTCGAGGACTGCTCGTCACCGCCTTGCGCCGCGAACCGCTGCTGGTCGATTCGGCCGACGACGGCGAGGAGGCGCTCACTCTGACGGCCATCCACGACTACGCCGTCATCGTGCTCGACCTGATGATGCCGCGCCTCGACGGCTTCGCGTTTCTAGAGCGGTTTCATGGCGGCGCGCCGCGGGCGTCGACCGTCATCTTCATCGTCACGGCATTCGATGATCTCGTCTTCGAACGCATCCCCGCCCAGCAGGCGCACGCGATCATCCGCAAGCCGTTCGATGTGCTCCGGCTGTCCACGACCGTCGCCCAGGTCGCGCTGGCCCTTCAGTCGGCCACGAAGCCGGCGGCGGAGATGCCGCCGCCGGACGAGCACCCGCGCGCGGCCGAGTCGATCTGCTGATCAGGAATCGGTCGTGCGGAGCGGCCCGCCTTCTCTGCGCCCGGCATGACGGTTGCGATACTCAGGCTGCACCGTGAACGTTCGAGGAGACGCCAAGGCCATGAATGCACGCGACTTCGGCTCCATTCTCTCCAGCCTGATGCTTCTCGTTGCGACGTCCACTTTCGGCGAAGAATGTCCCGAAGTGGCGACGACGGCCACCAATCCGATCACCATCGAGTCGCAGATTCGCGACGTGACGTTCGTTCGCCAGGACCTCGGGGGCGACGTCAACAGCGACGCCGTCATGATCCACCTGATTCGCCAACCGTACGCCATCGTTGCGCCGGCGTGGCTTCGCGTTCGCACCCCGGACCGCCGCTGCATGTACGCGTGCGACCTGCTGAAGGACGACAACGTGCGCATCTACGGCGATCTCGATCACGACACCATCTCCGCAATTCGCATCACACTGCAACGCCGGGTCGAACATCGCTGACCGCCGGCCGAATCCGCGGCAGTATGAAATACGTGTAAATGACGCAGCCGACGCAGACGTTACAAACGCCGTCGAGAATATTGAACGCCGCAAGCGCAAAGGCAATATAGCGACTCGCCGCAATACTGAACGGCAGAACAGCGGCTGTTGCGGCGGCCAACAGGAATCCAATTCGCCACGCAAACACTTTCGGGGCCTTGTCCATCGGAACCGGGGATATCCGCAGCGCGCGCACGATTCCATTGGCCAGCATGGCGATCGGCGCCGTTCGACTCGTAAATACCCTGACGACATAGTCGAGAACGACGAACGCGATCACGGGCCACCAGCTCGTCACGAAGAACAGGACTAACAACGCGGCATTGAATATCGCCCCAACCCGACACGCACGCTTATTCAGTCGTTCGGCGGACACGGGGCACACGATGTCGCGGAGCATGACGCATTCTAATCCGCTCGACGCAAGGCCGTGCTGTTCCTGACCCTCCGCGCCGGCTCGGCCCGGGCCGAAGGCGGGCCGCGGCAGCTTTTACGGCGAGTCGGGCGGACCGACAAAAGAGCCGCCGTCTGCCCCCCGACCGGCCTAAGGCTCAGGCAGCAGCCGGCTTCATCGGCGGTCATTGGCACGAATGACCAAACCGCCCAGGTCGTTGTGCGAAAAGCGCTCGTCACACGCCTGGTTCGTCGTGGAACCCATTGATTGTCAAGAAGAAAATAGCACTCTGTGGAAGCTGTGGAAAACATGCCAAACTTGCCGAAGAACGCAGGAGATTGCAACTGTTCCTGTGCATAGTTTTGCCAAAGTTGGCTCTCGCCCCTTAAGTGCAATTAAATCTGTGAACTACGCTGTCCCAGCGGGTGCTCCTGAGGCGGCGTAGCGTCATGTCCTCGCGGAGCGCCGAAGGGGTGCACAAGATCTTGTGCTTCTCTCCTATTCCTGTTCAAAACTCTGCTGAGGCGCTGCGGATCACGCATTGTCGCACAATACGGCGTTAATTTATGACTCGTGCCTCAGTTACTTCACGTCGGCGCCGATCACCAATCAACGTGGTGGAGGAGTATTGCCCAGAACGTGCGAGCCATGTTTACTCGACCTGCGATCGCGACTCGCCTGCGAAAGGCTGAGCGCGCAGTGGAAGCCACGTATCTCGACAAGCCGCAGGCCGAAGCGAATCACTTCCAAGCCATCGGTGCTGCCAGCGTGATAGGTGCGCTTGCCGGAGCCGATAATGCCTGCGTGCAAGTCGGCAGTTTGTTGGTGGTCAAAGCAACGGCGGCGGATGGCAAGTGTGTGGTAGTCGCTCGCACTCTTACAACAGATGAACTCGATGATTTGGGCTCATCAGGCCGTTCTTAACGAACCGGGAACCATTTTGGAGTTTCTCCAGTCTGCAAAGAAAAAGACACTCGATTAAGTGGCTACTGCCGCTCAATTCGCCGCTGAAGCTGGCACGGCCCGGCTTCGGCCCGCCGGCCGAGCCGGCTCGGGAAGTCAAACCGCAGCGCCTCACGCGGCGCGCATTCGCGCGCCTCACCTGCAGCGCGCCGCGTGCCGCCCCGGCTTCGGCACGAGGGCAGCTTAGCGTCTGATCCGTCAGCCCGCTCGATTTATGACATTGAGGGGCTAGATCCAGAGTGTCAACCCAATGCTCAACTTATTCTCTGTCGAGGCTTGCGCCCTGGACTTTGATGATACCCACCGCATCACTCATCCGCCGTTCGGACTCGCCCAATTCAGACCACCATAACTTTGTGATCAGGATGTCTTCGGCGCTCGCGGTCTGAAGCCGCACGCCGGCAATGTCAGCGGTTGGCGCTATGACGACGTCGATAGCGTTGGTTGATCGCGGTATGCCATGCGCGCGAAACCGCGTAACCCCGCAACTACTTCTTCCTTTTCACCAGCTGCTTCACCTCATCATTCCCGATCGGGCTCTGGGCGGAGATGATCACGGCCGCGATGCTCTCGCGGAACGCGGGACGTGCGCCTCCGAAAATTCCGGATGTCGCCGCCGGATGCCAGCGAGCGCGGTCTAGCTCCTCGCTGTTGCACGATGGCCGAGCCGCGGGCGTCAGCCGCACGGCTCACGCGATGCAGGCGACGTCCTGCACTATACTTCCGGCATTCCGGACACAGAGGTGCTTATGAATGACGAACCGATCGGCCGACTCTCGATTCGAGAGCTCATCGTCGATTTCCTCGGCAGCCTTGTTCCCGGGCTGGTCTTCGTGAGCTGTGCGGTCGTCATCGTAGCCTGGCCTGTGACCTCGGCACTGCAGCAAGCGTTGACCACGCTGGGATCGCCTCGAACCGTTGCCAACATCTATGCAGACATCGCACAACTCGCCACCGCCGTACGCGTCGAGCTCACCGTGTTGCTCGTCATGGTGGCATACGTCGCCGGGCATCTATTCTATCGGCAGGATCCAAAGATTCCCGATGAACGAAGCTTTCGTCGCACAGTGTCAAGAACTGACGAATGGGTTGCGGACTTTGACAACTGCGAATTCCCATACCTTCACTTTGACCGCTACCTCAAGTCGCGAGGCCTGACTCACCTACTGCAACTGACGGAGTGGTGTGCGACAGGCCGTCGCACGAAGAATTTCGTCAACATCCTGAAGATCCGCTTGTTTTTTGAGCACCCTGAAAAGTGCGGCAGCGTCGCCAAGAACGAGGCACACGTACGTTTGATGGCGTCAACCTGGTATATGTCACGCGCGCTGAAATACCTCGCCGGCGCAGTGGCGATTTTTACAGTCGTGACGGCGTTTACTTTCATGGGTCCGTGGTCTGAAGATTCGCTTCGACCGGGGCTACTGCATTCGATTCCGGCGGCGCCCGCCGTGCTGGTCCTCCTGGTGGCCTTCGGGACTCAACGGGTGATCGAGCGCTTTCTTCACTACCAGCGTGTCCGGGAAGTCATATGGGTGCTCGAAACCGCCTATGTCGCGTATCGCGGTTCTCCGGAACGCCTTCGCGACATTTGCCCCGACTTTGCGCCGGCGCCGCTCGGACCTTCGCCAGCTGCTGAACCTGTCTAGCGGAGTGGTCGGCGACGACGGTGAGTCATTGGGGACGACTCTCATGCTAAGGCAACGCTGAGTCTTCCTTACAGACCGCCGATGAGTGTCATTCGTTCCTGAGTGGGGACACTCCGAGAAGTACGGGCACAACTGACGCCAGCAGGTGGCCGGTGAAACGCGCCGCCGCCCTTGTCACTGCACCGAAGTCACCGGATGCAATTCCCAGCCATTGCTCGTTTTGACCGGTGTACCGCCATAGCAGCTGGACGTTCCGCTTCCGCCGTTCGGATGCGACACGTCCCAGAACGGGCCGCCGCCGACGGTGAGGGCGATCGGCACGGCCATGCAGGTGTAGGTGCCGTGGGCCATGGCGACCGGATTCCCGATCTTGGCCAGGAACTGGTTGCGCACGGCCTTGAACACCACGTCCGCGCCGTCCGGTCTTCCCGAGACTTCGATGTTGATGAGCTTCGTGACGTTCGGGGTGAACACCGGCGTGTCGCCGAGAATCACGTGAAAGTCATTGTCGGCGGGAAGGTTGTATGCGTAGAGATACGCGGTGAAGCGGGCGTAATTGTTCTCCACGCCGGTGCGGGGCGAGTAGTAGCCCAGCCCGGGAGGCGGCGCCAGACTGGTCACGGCGGTGATTGAAGTGTAGTTGGGGACTCCCGCCGCCACCATGGCCAGTTTCGCGTCCCTGCGCGACTGACCCAGGAAAATGAGGTTCGGCAGATCGCCCACCACCATGACCATCTGTCCGGGCGTGACTTCCTCTTCCCGTTCACCGCCGTCCCGGGAGGCGGGACGCGTCGACGCGCACGCGGCGAGGACGAACGGCAGTAGCAGCAACGTGAGAGGTCGTAATGAGTTTCGCATCGTGGTCTCTCCTTCTGCTTTCTGCCGACTCACTGGATCGAGTTCACCGGGTGCAATTCCCAGCCATTGATCGTTTTCATCTGTACGCCGCCGTAGCAGGTGGAGGTGCCGCTTCCACCGCTCTTATGCGATACGTCCCAGAACGGGCCGCCGCTGACGGTGATGGCGATCGGCAGCGGCATACAGGTGTATGTGCCGTAGGACATCGTGGTCGGATTCCCGATGATGGCGAGGAACTGGTTGCGCACGGCCTTGAACACCGTGTCCGTCTTGTCCGGTCTTCCCGAGACTTCGACGTTGATGAGATTCGTGACGCCGGCGGTGAATGTCGGCGTGTCGCCGATGATCACGTGAAAGTCATTGTCCTTGGGAAGGTTGTACGCGTAGAGATAGGCGCCGAAGGTGGCGAGATTGTTCTCGTCTCCGGTGCGGGGTGAATAGAAGTCCACAGAAGGCGGCGTCAGACCGGTCACGGCGGTGATGGTGGTGTAGGTGGGGACCGTCGCCGTGACCATCGTCGTTTTCGCGGCCGCGCGCGAGAGACCTTCAAAAACGAGATTCGGCAGATCGTCGACCACCATGACCATCATTCCGGCCGTGACTTCCTCTTCCCGTTCACCGCGGTCCTGAGGAGCGACACGCGTCGATGCGCAGGCGAGGACGAACGGCAGCAGCAACAACAACGGGAGAGGTCGTAATGGGTTTCGCATCGTTGTCTCTCCTCATGAAAGAGAGCCGGCCGAGTTCCGGGCCGGCTCTCCTCACGATCATTTCCCGAAGTGAATCGAGTACCGCGCGAGCAGCACGGGTCTTACCGGTCCGGACGCTCCGGGCGGCGTGTATTGCGCGCGGGTGACGACGGAATTGTTCGAGCCGGGAACGCCGGATCCGGCCGGAGCGATCCTGGTCTCGATCTGAGAGGTGTAGTTTTGCGGCACGGTCGCGCTGACACCGATCGTCTGCGGGTTCTGGGTGATCCTCGTCTGCGGAATGCTGATGACATGGCCGTCCACCGGAGTGGTGAGCTTCATCGACACCTCGGTGCCGAGCGGCATATCGGTCACCGTGACGAGAAACTCGGCGAGGCCTCCTTCGGCCAGCTTGAAATCGCCGCTGAGCGTCACCGTCGGGTCGGGCTTCGGCTTCGACACGACCGTCGTCTTGAACGCTCCGACGCCTCCCTGCTTCGAGACCCAGCGGTTGAAGTCGAGCGGCGACCTCAATGTGGGAACCGGATTCGGATGGTCGTTCGTGGCCAGTACGCCGATGAGCACCGCGCTCTTTCCTTCCAGCGCGGCGTCGGGCGTCCAGGTGAAGGCGGAGGTGGCGACCGTGATCGCCCCGGGCTCTACGTCGGTGAGCCGGAACGAGCCATGGCCCTCCACCGTCAACAACTGATTCCCCTGCCACTTCGACGGACTGTCGAGATCTTCGGCCCGCGCCCAATAGACATACACGTCGCCGTTCTGCACGGCCGGGGCGAGGTTCTTGCCGCGGACGTAGATCAGGTTTGCCTCTTCCGCCACCACCGGTTTGGCGACGTTCTTGCCGTAGTTGCCGGTGAAGTACGCCTTTGGATCGAGGACCGCGGCGGTGCCGACGGGAATGACATCGGGCGACTCCTCGAGCGGAGGGGTGCGCGGAATCGTGCCGGTGTCGGCGAGCGACGCCCGGCAGAGAAGGTCGTCGTACTGCGAAGTCGCTAGTTTCCTGGACATGTTTTCATCTCGCTGTCATTCGCGGCGTCAGCCGGCGTTCTCGGGACCGCGGACGCTGACCGCGCCCAGCAGCACCGGCCTCACCGGACCCGACGCGAAGTCGGCGCGGGAACGGAAGAACTTGTCCGCGTGGACGTAGTGACGTTCCCTCTGATCGAACATATGGAAGTCGCCGAATCCGCAGTCGCCGATGTCGCGGCCGATCAGGTACAACTTGGACGAGGCGAGGGGAACGAACTGGATGCGGAGCGAAACGTCGAAGTTCTTTCCCGGCGTTCCGCCGTTGCTGCGATAGGCGCCGTTGAACGTCGTCCTCCACTGGGGCGGGATATTGGCCTGCGTGCCCCACGTCTGCGGGCTCTGCGTGATCTTGGTGGGGGGAATGGCGATGACTTTGCCGTCGGCGAGCGGCGTGCCGGACGAGAACCAGACCTCCGACCCGATCGGCGCGTCGGTGGCCGTGATCAGCACGTCCATCAGGCCTCCCTCGTCGCCCTGGTCATAAGCGCTGGCGAAGAGGATCTCCGGGCTTCCGGCGGCGACGACCGTCACGTTTCTCCAGCCGATGCCGCCGTTGTTGGCGACCCAGGTGGCAAAGTCCGAGTAGCTGCCGGTGTTCGGGATCGGATTCGGGTTCTGCGCGGTAACGACGCGCGAGATCATGCAGTAGTGGCTGTTCGGCGGCGGGTACGGCACCTTCCTCCAGACCAGCGCCTGAGACACGGCGAACGGCGCATTGGCCGAGGCCGCGGCGACGTCGACGTTGTCACGGTCGCCGGCCGAGTTGTAGAGCACGTTCTGGCGCCATGTCGACGGATAGAGCAGGAGGTTGCTCGGCGCGTAATAGACGTACATCTGGCCGGTCTGGGCGCCCGCCGCGTAATTGATGCCGCGCGCGTAGATGTAGTTGTCCGCGTCGTACTGGATGTCCTTGCTCATGATCTTGTTGAAGTTGTCTCCGACGAAGAACTGGTCGGGATTGTTCACCGGCATGATGCCGTACGGAATGATGTCCGGAGAGGCGCTGAGGCCCATGTTCGTTCGCGGGATGTTGCCCGGATCGGTGAGCGTGGCGCGGATGTACATATCGGTGTATTTGGGCATGCTGTATCTCCTTTCGCGGCGTTACGTGGTGCTGATCGGTGCTTTGATCTGCGTGTTGTATTGAGCGAGGAGGACCGGCTTGACGGGACCGCTGCCCCCGCCTTCCTTGGGCAGTTGCGACGCCGACACGCTGACGTAGTTGTCGAGCGTCGGAAGCTGCCCGGTCGGAAGGGTCAGGTCGAAGTGGACTCTCGTGTCGAAGTTGGCGGCGACGCTGGCATCGACGGTGAAGACGAACGGATTGGCCGTGACCTTCACCGGCCCGCTCTGGATCGGTTTGCCGTCCTTGTCCGGCTTGGACGAATGGAACGACACGGTCGATCCGAGCGGCATGTTGTTCGTGCGCAGGTTGAACGACACCACGCCGTCGTAGTTGGCAAGGGTGAACTGGGCGTTGGTGTAGACGGTCTTCGGCTTCTCCGGCGGCGGCGCGACCTTCGTCTCCAGCGTGCCGACGCCTCCCTTGCGGGAGACCCAGGCGTCGAAATCGAACGGCGGTTTGAGCGAGGGGATCGGGTTCGGATGCTCGTTCGTGGCGAGGACTCCGATGATGGCGATGTTCTGGTCGGCCAGGCCGGCGTCCGGAGTGAAGACGAAGGGCGAGGTGGCGACGAGGATCTCCTCGGGCGGGACGGCGACCACGGGGAAGAAGCCGTGGCCTTCGATGGTGAGGAGCTGGTTGCGCTGCCAGACGGAAGGATCGTTGCGCTGGTCCTGAGGCGCCCAGTAGACGTAGACGTCGCCGCTCTGATCGATGTCGCTCTTGTTCCTGCCGCGGACGTAGATCAGATTCTGCTGGTCCGCCACCACCGGTTTGGCGACGTTCTGATCGTAGTTGCCGGTGAAGTAGACCCGAGGATCGTCGACCGCCGTCGTGCCGGACGGGATGACGTCGGGCGATTCCTCCAGCGGCGGCGTGCGGGGGATCTCGCCGGTGTCGGCGAGCGAGCATCTGCACAGCAGATCCTCATACGGATACTGCACTGTTTTCCTTCGGATTCTCATTGCGGTTCTCCTTCGTTTCTCTCTGCGATGGAAGCGTTAAAGGGGCACAGGCGCGTAAAGCCATACGCTCTTGTTCGGACCGGGAACGGAGCCGGGCGTGCTCCAGCCGCCGGCGAGCCACGCGCCCCCGGCCAGCATCGTGCAGCCCATGCCGGCGGAGTTGCCCATGGCCAGCGTCGGCTGCTGCGCCCACACGAGGCTCTCGACGCCGCTGTCGACCTTGATCGTCATGCGCCAGAGATCGTCCGCCGCGACGATCGCCGTGCGCGAGCCGCCGAAGAGGAAGAGGCGGTCGCCGAAGACCTGCGCGTTCGAGTAGCTGCGCGGACTCCACGGCGGCGTCGGCCACTTCTTCCAGGTCACGCCGTCGGTGCTGCTCCACACTTCCTGGACGACGCTTCCGGCGTCGGCGCCGATCTGCCCGCCGAACATCCAGAGGCGGCTCTGGAAGGCGGCGAGCCCGAAGGCCCAACGGGGTGACCAGGCGGCATGCTCCGTGACTTTCGTCCAGTCCTTCCCGTTCGTCGAGTTCCAGACGTCATTGAATCCGCCGCCCTTGCCGTCCGAGCCGCCGATGACCCAGAGCTTTCCGCTGAAAAAGATGCAGCCGTGGTTCGCCCGCGCCGCCCAGCCGGGAGTCGAGGTAACGACCGTCCAGCCGCTTTTCGCGTCGGCGGAGCTATAGATTTCGGCGGAGACCGCCGTTCCGTCCTGCCCTCCCGTGAGCCACATCTTGTTGCCGTCGCCGCCGTTGAAGACCGCGCCGGCGGCGTTCGTACGAGCTCCCCATGGAGCGCTGGAACTGACCGTCCTCCAGGTCGTCCCCTCGAGTGACGTGTAAATGTTGGCTGCGCCTCCGGCCAGGAACACGAGCTCATTGCCCCAGGTGAGCAGCACCGGTTTTCCGATGGTGCTCCAGGGCGCCGACGACGTGGTCTTCAGCCATCCTTTCGGAAGCGGGAAGACGACCACGGTCGCTCTCACCGTCGAGGTGCCGCCGGTCGCGGTCAGGGTGTAGACGGTCCGCACCGTCGGGTAGACGACGGCCTCTCCGGCGTTGCAACCCCCGGCGTTCTCACAGACGGTGCCGACTTCCGGCTGCACGTCCATGGTGACCGCGGAGAAGCTCTCCCACTTCAGCGTGACCGGCTCCCCGAGCCTGGAGCCTTCCGCCGGCACGGCCGTGAACGACTTGATCTCGACCGGAAGGACATGGACCGTGCGTTGATCGAACGCGCTCTTGTTGCTGGCGCTGTAAGCCTCGAGCCGATAGGTGTTGCCGACGAGCACGAAGACCGGATAGGCGTTCACGCTGGCGGCGAGTCCCTGCTGACCGGCGAACGTGCAGTTCTTCGCTCCCCATGTCGTCCAGGAGAAATTGACCGTCGTTCCGGCCGGAATGTTGTCCTGCGACAGGTCGAAGGTGAGGATCTTCGGTTGCGCGTCGACGAGAGAGAGCAGCGTCGTGGTGTCGGTCTCGACCTCGTAGCCGGTGACCTGCTTCTTCATCCGCAGGTGGGTGAGACTCGGCGCGGGGTTGAAGGTCTTGATGCCGGTGAAGCGGAACGCCACGCTCTCCGTCGGCCGGAGAAAGGCCTGCAGTTTCGGGAAGAGGATCCAGTTCGTGCCGACGCTGGGACTCGACTGCTTCACCACGTCCCAGGTGAGGTTCCCTTCGGCCGGTGAGAGGGTGATGCTGGCGGCGAGAGCGTTATCGGTGAGCGTCCCCTGCGTCGTGCCGTACGGGAAGTAGACGTAGAGGCGGTCGAGTCGCGGACCGACGTACGGCTCATCGAGCGACGGAAGCGGATCATCCGGCCCGAGCTCGCCGACGTTCTCGAATTGCAGGACCGGCTGATCGCTCGGGTTCTGGATGAGCAGCACCAGGCTGTTGAGCACCGGCGCCGAGGTCTCGAACGAGACGCCCACCTGCGCCGTGTTGTTGATCATCGGGTTCTGCAGTCCGACGTTGAGCAGCAGCTTCGGATCTTCCTCGAGCGCCTCGTCCCCCTTTCGATGTGCGGTCTCCTCCTGCGACGGGATGAAGAAGACCTGCATCCCCAGCGTCAGCTTGTCCGACACCGGCGTGCCGTTCGGGTTGTAGCTGAAGACGATCTCGCTCTCGTAGCCGGCGTCGACGTGCGCGGAGACGCCGGCCGTGAAGCTCGATTGCGAGACGCGCGTGGGAGGAAGCCTGATCGCCGCCCCGCCCGGGTTTGGCGTCGTGGCGTGAAACTGGACCTCGGCGCCGGGCGAGCCGTTGTCGACGACGACCATGAACGCCATCTGCCCGCCCTGCGCCCCCTGGACGTACTGCTCCTTCCGCACGATCTCGTCCGACACTGCGGCCACCGCGGGAGCGACCCAGACCACTTTGAGGACGCAGGAGAAATCGGGGTTGACCGTGTTTCCCTGGAAGTCGTAGATCCAGCGGATCAGCGTGGACCAGTTGGCCGGCACATCGGCCGTGACGCCGACGATGAAATCAGTCTGGGACACCGTGATCTGTTGGATGTCGACCAATGGTCGGTCAGGCAGTTCCTTCGACTTCACCGAGAGCGACGCGCCCGATGTGCCGTGGCTGACGACCATGAGGAAATGCGTCGCGCCGCCGAGCGGTCCCTGGTCGTACCCCACCTCCCAGACGTAGATGTGGCCGTCCGACTGACGCTCCGCGGTGGCGGCAAAGCCGGTCTCCGGCGCCGCCAGCACGTCGAACCGCAGATCGAAATCGGAGCCGGCCGGGCCGTTCGGCCAGTAGGTCACGATGATCTCGGAGCAATACCCGGCCTCGACCCATCGTTCGACCCCGACATCCTCGTTCGGCTGCGTGAGCTTCGTCGTCGATAATTCGATCGGTCCCGCCGGGTTCGGCACGACGGCGCGGAACGCCACCTCGGAGCCGGCCGATCCGCCGACGACGCGAACCAGGAACAGCATCGAGCCCGACTCCGGACCCTGAACGTAGTAAATGGGGAGATGAATCGGATCGGTTGCCATGACATCTCCTTCGTGGCCGTCGCTCCGGCCGGTCTCGCGAATCAGTCGGCGTGGACCACGTATTGGACGCGGAGGTCAACGCGGAAGTCGGCCGGTACCGTCGAACCGGGGAAGAAGACAAGGACGAGCTGCGACGTGTATCCCGCCTGCACCGTCTGCGAGATTCCGACCGCGCCGTTGGCGGTGGGGACGGCCGTCAGAGGCAGGGTCACCGGGCCGCCGATGGGGTCGATCATGGCGTGAAACGACACCAGGGAATCCTTCGGGCTGTTGCTCCAACTGGCGATGAATTCCATGGTCGCGCCCTCGTCACCCTGGTCGTAGTTGGCGATCTGATAGATCGGAGTCCCACTCGGCATCACGTTCTCCTTTTCGATTGATCCTGCTTCAGCTTGATGGCGTCGCTCAGCTTCAGCCACCCTTCGTTGATGTGTCGTGCTCCCTGCGTGAATCGGGCGATGGCGTCGTCGTTCTGGATGGTTTCGGACTCGCTCCACATCGTGACGCTGGGGTGATAGAGCCAGGACCAGTTCCCGTGCACGTCCGCGGGGAGCGGCAGGCTGACGTTGTTGAAATCGTTGATCAGCGGCCCCACGCGGAAGGTGATGTCCATCGCCTCCAGCGCCGCGGAGATGCCGGCCGGCGGAAGCGCGGCGATGATCTCGGGCACGAAGTCGGAGACCACGTGGACCGGCGCGCGCGGGTCGGCCACGATGGTGACGTACTGCGGCGGGGCCAAAGGATCGGCTTTCAGGTGCAGCCGCTGCTCGAACTGAATGTAAGAGGACTGCGTCTGCGGCCTCTCGATCAGTTTCGAGTTGAATTTCGAATAGTCGTTGCCGCTGAAGTAGCCGATCACGCCATCGCGCATCTGCCGCACGTCGCCGATGCGCACGGGGAACAGCACGTCGGTGAAGCCGCCGGTGGTGAACTTGCTGTCGGTGTAATACAACTTCAGCGCGATCCAGCTCTCGTCGTAATCGGGAAGGCCGTCGAGGTCGATGCGCAACGCGGCGCGCACGAGCGCCATCGGGCGGCCGATCAGCACCGGGAGGTTGCCGTAGTTCGCGGCGCTTCCGCTGATGACGATCGTGCCGAGCGTCTGGTGCAACGTGATGATGAGGTCGGACAGCGCCATGCGTCCCTCGGCGCCGAACTGGAGGATCCCGTTGATGAACCCCTTGAGGTGCGGATTGAGATCGGGGTTGTCGAGCGACGGCTGCGCGCCGACGGCCGAATCGGTTCCCGGCGTCTCCAGCCAGCGCACGCCGCTGCCGTTGTCGCCGAACGCGCCGTCGAGCAGTTGCAGCGCTCCGATCGGACCGCCGACGGAGTTGTAGACCATGATCGAGTTGTCGAAGTAGTTCGGCACGATCCAGCCGCAGATCGGCGAAGTGGCGGGATCGGAGGTCGACTGGCGGCCGTCGTTGCTCGTGCCGTCGATCCAGTCCATGTCCAGCCGGCCCGGCTGCACGATGCGCGGCACGAGCTGGATGAGCGCCGGATTGCCGGCGGTGACGAGCGGCTTCGAAAGCACCGGGTTGTAGGTCTGCCCTTCGTCGATGACCCGCTGCGCCTGGCCGAACGAGTCGACGACCCACAAACGGACGATGCGCGCATGACCGCCGCGCAGCGGTGAGTAGCCGTTGTCGGGAAGCGGTGAGAACTGGTTCTGCGCGCCGATCGCGGCCGCGACCTTCTGCCCGAGCTTCTCGTCGAAATAGTCGATGACCGGCATCTGCAACGTCTCGCGACGCTGCGTGAGGCTGTACGCGAAGCCGCTCATGTTCTGCGACAGCATCTGCAGGTTCCGGATGACCTCGTACGCGTCTTCTAGCTGCTGGTAGTACGGGGACTCGGGATGCGTTCTCAGGTACTCCTCGATCTTCGTGGCCAGCTGGTCGGGAGCCTGCGGGGTGATGACGGTCCGGCCGGTGTAGGCATAACGCTTATCGGTCGGGACGGCCGGCGTGAACGCGGTGTTCCACTGGAAGTCCGGCTCGTCGAACATCCACTTATGCGTGCACCCCGGAGAGGTGGTGTCGCAGATCGCGAGCTCGCCCGGCACCTTGGCCGAGGCGGCCCAGAGGACGTCCCATTCGAGATAGATCGGCGCCCACGGCTGGGACCACGGGTCGACGGCCAGCTTGTACGGAAAGACGCCGGTGAGCCCCGCCTCCTGCGCGATCTCCTGCGCGGTGGGGAGCTGTTTGCGCAGCGAGAAGTGGAGCGACGCGTTCAACGGCGCGGTCTGAATGGCGTTGATGCTCGCCGCCACTGCGGTGATCTGCTCCGTGGTCGGTTGGGGGACGCCGGCGAGCTCCCACGCGGAGATGGCCATGAGGCGACCCATCGTAGTGTCGAGCAGCAGCGTCTCGATGAACAGCGGCTGGATCTCGGCCGGGACCGGCACGCCGGACGGGAAGCTGCCGTACCACTTCTGCAACTGCGTCTGGGTGATCGTCTGATTCGGGTATGCCGGCACCGGCGTGGTGAGCGCGGTGATGGTCTGGCCGGTGACGCGGCACGGAAGCGTGCCCCCTTCGGCAAGAGCGTCGTCTTCGCCGAACGCGAAGGTCCGCACCACGCCGTCTCCGGCGAAGAGGACGACCGGATCGTTGCTCTGCCAATAGCTCCGGCCGGCGTTGCGCGTCACCTCGTAGCCGGGCATCTGCGCGGCGACCTTGGAGATCAGGTCGGTGATCGCGGTGTCGAGATTCGTGGCCAGCGTGGCGAGATCCGCCTTCGCCGCATTGACCAGGATGATCAGGCGATCGATGACGACCTTGATCTGCGAGATCGTGATCGGGACGGCGGCGAGCGCGGCGGCGGCGGCGCCCGCATCCTCCGCCTCTTCGCGGCGGAACGGCGGCGGCGCCTCGAAGTTCGCGAACACTTCCTCGTGGATGCGCTTGGCCGTCAGGGGCGATTGATCGAGGATCGCTTTCCGAAACCAGGCCGAATAGGTCTCCCACTGCAGGCTGCGCAGCTCCGCGTCTTTGCGGTCGTACGCCGACTGCAGGTCGTTCGTGCGCGTCAGCGCCGCGCTGACCTCGGGCGGGAACGGGGTGCCGAGCGTCTGGTCTTCGCGGACCTCGGCCGATTCGGACTGCTTCTCCGCGACGCCCCAGATCGTTTCGCTCGGGCGGTTGCCGAACATCTTCGCGTGACACGCCTGTTCGAGCTGGATCATCCCGTCCGGTTGCTGCAGGAGATCGAGGAGGTCGTACATGAACGCCTCGAGGATGTCCTCGACGCCGGGATCTCCGAGCTTCTTCGCCACGAGCGCGGAAAGCGCTTCGGCCGAGGTGTTGCCGACCGCGATGTCGGGTTTCCCGACCGGAACGCCGGACGGGTAGGGCGTGAACGGCCCGGTCCACCCGAGCCCGTAGACCATCCCCTGCAGCAGGACGTCCTGCGGCAGCTCGGGCGCCGCGGACGCCTCGCCCTCCGTGGTAACCGGCGCGCAGATCGACGACGGCGGATAACCGCCCGGGTCCTGCTTGACGCACCAGCGCAACTCGTCCATCCGCTCCGCCCACTTCTCCGGCGTGTCCTCGCCGTAGAGCGGGTTTTCGGTCGGATCGGCGTACCAGCCGGCGACCATGTAGGTGATCTTGCCGGCGGAGAGGTCGGTCAGGTCGTCGTAGAAACCGAGGACGCTGCGGCTGTTGGGATACGCGGCGGCGAACGTCGGATCGCCGGGACCGATGGCGGTGAGCCGGTTCTCGGCCGACACGGGATTCGCGCCGTCCCACATCGGATAGGGCCACGCCCGGCCGAGGTATTTGTACGGCGGTTTGACCTTGTACGGATCGGGCTCGGAGATCCGCGGCCAGGAAACGGCTTCGTTGCCGAGCACGAGGAGATCGGTCGCCCGGACCTCGATCGAGTAGTACTGCGCGGTGTCGAAGATGTACCAGATGTTGGCCACGTCGCTCTGGAGCGTGGCGTTCTCGGTGACCGGCACGCCGATCGCGTTGAGCGCGTTCTTCAATTCCGTCGAGATCGGGCCGCTCGTGAGCTGGCTCCGAAGCGAGAGCGGGAGCGTCCCTTCCACGATGCGGCCGTAGGCGTTGTCGGAGAGGGTGTCGCTCACGACGACCCAGGTCTGCATCGTCACTTTTTTGTTCGTGTCGTCGGCGTGGCTGCGGCAGATGAACCAGCGGTTCGGAATCTCGGGGTAGCGGATCTCCTCGCTCGATCCGACCTCCACGGTCGGAGGAGCCTCATAGCCGGCGCCGCCGTCGAGCACGTGGATCGCGGTCACGGTGCCGTCGAGCTCGACGGCCGCGCGCGCGACCGCGCCGGTTCCACCGCCGCCGCTGAACATCACGCTCGGCGGTTTGGCGGGGTCATACCCGAATCCCGCGCTGAGGATGGTGACGGAGCTGACCGAGCCGCCGCTGAGCACGGCGGCGCAGACCGCCTGCCCCTGCACGCCGTGCGCGAGCGAGTCGGGAAGCGCCCAGCGGAGATGCACGCCGGAAGGCATGTTGCTGGTGGTTTCGAACGGCTGCGGCTCGATGCTCGTGCCGAGCGTCATCAGGTTCGGCCACATGAGGTTGAACTTCGGATTGATGGCGGCGACGAGGTCGGGCTTCCCGACGACGAATGCTTCGACGGTCATCGGAACGAGCAGTCGGGTCATGCGTTCTCCTCGGCATCGGCTCCGAACAGGAAGGCGTTGAGCGTCTTCTTGTCCGCGGCGCGCTGATCGGCCACCGCCAATCGCTTCGTCGCGGCACGGGCGACGGTAACGGTGTTGTCGGCGCGGAAGATGTGCTGGCTCGCTCCTTCGATCATCTCCAGCGAGAACTGCGCGCTGGTGAAGTCGGAGTCGGGGCCGCCCCGGGGCCAGGCCGGAGGCTCGATCGACGTCAGCTTCGTGATCATCGCGCGGCGCAGGGCGTCGACCTGCACCACGCGCGACGGCATGCTCCGCATCGGCACATCGATCACGGCGCCCTGGATGAAATCGCCGATCGGATAGCCGTTGATGCCGAGGCCGCGCAGCTGTTTTGTGTATTTCTCGGGATCGCCCGAGGGGGAGAGGATCGGGTTCGCGCCGAAGTTGATCCCTTCCTTCGGCTCGTGAATGTTGACGCAGCCGAACTGCTCGGCGAAGAGGCAGATCAGTACGTCGTTCGCCAGCCGCTCCATGCGCACCAGCTCCACGCCGTCGCCGGAGCACTTGGTGTTGACGCCGCTCCCTGTTGCGCTCTTGAACGCCTGCACTTCGAGTCCCGGCCAGCCGGAGACGACGGCGGAGCGGAGCAGGAAGCCGCCGTAGACCGGCACTTCATCGAGCGACACGGTCTTCGCCGACTGCTTGAGCTGTCCGCGCCGCCGGTTCAGCGCGATGGCCTCGGCGCGCTGCGCGATGACCGGCGCGAGCGCCTGGTCGTGGATCAGGTCGACGTCGCCGATGCGGCCGAGACTCATCGCGCCGTCGACCAGCGCCTCGACCCAGTTCTGATCGACGAAGAAGAAGCGGATCGACTCCGGCGGCAGCATGGTGTTGTTCGGGACGAGGTACTTGAACGGAACACCGATGAGGTGATGGAGGGTGGCGGCGAAGTCGGCGACGGTCTGCTCGGGACTGCTGCCCTGATCGCCCTGATCGCTGAGCGCGCGCCAGTGCGCAGGGACCTCGACGAGCGCGCGGAGGTGCACGATCTGCTCGCGCGCGGTGAAGAAGGTGGTCATCGTTTCCTCCCGAGGTCGCGGATCAACGCCACGAGCTGGCGGACGACATCTTCGGGCGCCCGGTCACCGTCGCCCAATCCGGCGAGAAACGCGGCGATCTCTTCGTCGCTCAAGAGGCCGGGTATCGCGCCGATGTGCCTGCGGAGCTTCGACGGATCGGCGGGAGCGCCGAAGATCGGCGCGCGTTCGCCGCCGGTCAGCGCCGGGACGACGATCCGTCCGAGCATGTTGGTCAGCGCGTCATCGAACACCTGCCGTCCGAGCAGCGCCTTGAAGTCGCGCGGCATGTCGAGCGATTTCCCGTAGGTCTTGAAGAAGAAGCTTCGCGAGGCCAGGGTGTGCATGGCCGAGATGTTCCGGTCGCGCAACCGGGCGATGGCGGAGGCGAAGTTGCTGTCCTGCATGCCGAGGAGGCGGCCGACCTGCCACGCAGCGGCGATGGAGACGTCGAACATGCCGAGCGCCGGATCGAAGCGCAGCGCCGAATCGCCGTTCGGATAGATGCCGTCGGGATGCGCCGGCGGCGGATTCTTCGGCATGTACATCGGTAGCAGCGGACCGCGGTACCACGACACCGTCGTCTCGCCCTGCCGCGTGATGTGGTCGAGGGCGGTGAAGCCCATGTCGAAGGCCTTCACCACCGCCTCATTGGTGGTCGTCTTCGGCATCTCCAGCCGCTCGACCGTCAGGTTGTTCATCAACTGGTCGAAGGTCTGGACGTCGTCGACGTTGCTGAACGACCAGGAGATCAGCATCACGAACCGGACCGCCGTGTAGCCGGCGGGGACCTGGTTCGGATAGAAGATGTTGGTCTTCGCCGTGCCGTAGCCTTCCATCGACACGACGTACTGCGTGTTGTTCTTTCCGTTCTTCGGGAAGCGGTTCGACATCAGCACCGAGAACCAGCCGTCCTCGGTCGTCGGCGTGATGACCTTGTCGACGATGCTGACCAGCCGCGCGCTGGCCATGGAGGTCATGTCTTCCTTGCTCGGAACGACCTGGTTGATCAGCGCGGCCGGGACGTCGATGACCATCAGCTGCGTCTTTGCCGGGTCGCCGTCGCCCGTCTCGAGCTTGATGTCGGGACCGAGGATGCCGGCCGGCGGATTGAGGACCTCGCTGACCGTGACGGTCTTCACGCTGATCCGGTTCGCCGCGATCTCGTCTTCGTCGAGGGTCAGCAGCCAGAGCCACGGAATGAACGGCTTCTGCTGCGGCACGGAGCCGTCGACGGTCCGCTCCCACGGCACGCTGCGGCGTCCGAAGACGATGTGGGGGATGTATTTGAGGAAGTGCCCGCGGTTGCCGGGCGGCGGAAACATGGAGTGAACGAGCTCCGGGTCGATGGTGAAGCGCGGCCCGCCGACGGTGAAGTCGTACTCGCTCTGGAAGGCGGGGGTGGAGCCTCCCGTCCAGGTGACGGCGTCGTTGATCGTGATGCGGAAGTCGCCCGCCGGGAGGGGCGGCGGCATCGCGTCGACGAATGTGATCTCGAGCTGGTCGGCGGTCACTTCCATGCGGTCGCTCCTTTCGCCTGGCTGGACACCTCGGTCAGACCTCCGAGCGGCACGAGCACCGGCGCCGCGAGGAACAGCTGGTTGGCGGTCTGCGCCAGGAGGCTCGTATCGACGGCGATCGTCACCGGCAGGCCGGCGCGCGCCAGTTCGGAGATGAGGGCCCGCCGGGTGTCGAGCACGGTCGTGCTCTGCAGCGCGGTCATTTCAGCCTCGATCACCTGATTCGGCGTGCACTTCGGCACGTTGCAGTACTGCGGCTGGGTCGGCGGCTGGATCGTGCCCCACGAGAACGTGCTCACTCCGGGCGCGGCGAACTCCAGCTTGTCGGCCGGCACCGGCAGCGTCTGCGACGGCACGTACGGCTTCGCGGTGATGCGGACGCCGCTGATGGTGTTCGGGATGGTGGTGTTCTTGTCGAGATCGTTGACGGTGGTCGGATTCCACATCGCCTTCGGCACGTTCGCCGTCGTTCCGACGATGTCGAAGAGCGACGCCGTTTCTTCCGCCGTCAGCTCGAAGAAGAACCCGGTCGTGGCGGCCTTGGTGATGGTGATGGTGTGCGCGTTCGCCATGCCGGTGACGCGCATCGGCGGCATGCCGAGGTTCGTCGTCGCCTGCGCGATCGGCACGCGCTGCAGCTGCACCGGGTCGGTTCCGGGGATCGGGATCAGCACCTCGGTCAGCGTCTGCGTCGCGTTGAGCGTCGAGGTGGTGACCGGAACTTTCGAAGAGGTCACGATCTCGAACGCCTGCGGGTCGATGACCCAGCGGACGATCTCGCCGCTCGACTCGACGATGAAGCTCTTCACCAGGCCGCGCGACACGCTGGCGTCGATGCGCGCGTCGCGCACCGGCGCGACGGCGGGCGCGCCGAACGATCCGAGCGCCAGCGAGACCGTGCTGCCGTTCGACTGCGGAAGGAACGACTCGTTGAACTCCTGCCACTGCAGGACGCGCTTCGATTCCTTCCCCGGTCCGAAGTAGATAGTGAAGGAGATCACCCACCACGACACCCGGACCTTGCCGCCGGTCGGCGGGCCCCAAATATTCAGCTGGGCACCGAGCTCGATGCTGAATGTCTTGGAGACGAACAGGAGATTGACCCTGTACGACGCGCCGACGCTGATGCCGACGTAGAAGTCGAAGTAGAACGGCTTCCAGCTGATCAGCATGTCGGCCTGCGCGGTGAACCAGGCCCTGAGATTGCCCGACCGGTACTGCAGATCGAGGTAGCCGCCCGCCATGATCGCGGTCGGGACGAGCGCGAAGTAGACGCCGCCGCGGATGGTGACGTTGTACTGCGGCATCAGCCAGGTGAAGCCGACGCGCGGTTCGTCGGGATAGTGGTCGGGCGGCGTGTAGCGCGGGTGATAGCCGCCGAACGTGATGACGAAGTCGCCGGAGAACTGGCTGGGCGGGAACCAGACGAAGAAGGCGAAGCCGCCGGTGAGGCGGCACTCCTTGTCCAGCACGTACGAGTTGCGGCTCAGCGCCGCCTCGACCGCCAGCAGTCCGACGCTCGGCCGGAACGAGACGAGCAGCGACATCTCGGCGCGGGCGATGGCGGTGTAGCTGTTGCCTCCCGGCACCGTGACCGGAAGCTCGATCGTGGCGATGCCCATCAGGTTCAGCTCGAAGTCCGCGCCGAAGCTCGCCGTCAGCAGGGCGAAGGTGTGGATCATCTGGAACGAGCTGAATTTGAGGCCGACGGCGAGCCAGTACTGGCCGCGCGCCGGCAGCGAGACGTTCGCCAGTTTGGTGAGCGCGACGTCGGGATCGTTGCCGGCGAAGTAGTTCGGGTCGATGACGCCGGCGACGAACGGGAACTCGAAGATGTCGGTGGCGCGGTTCGGCGTCTCGAGGCTGCGGTTGAAGCCGAAGCCGCCGGCCAGTCCTTCGACGAAGAAGTACGGCGGGCCGCCGATCGGCGTGTTGATGTAGGCGAAGATGAAGAGCGACGGCGTGTCCTGGCCGATCAGTCCGTACGAGCCGAACGCGCCGAGGGTGAAGGTCGCGGCCTTGATCATCGCCTGGCCGGTGTAGACGATGACGTCCTGTCCATCGACCGGCACGACGGTCTTCAGGAAGCCGCCGCTGATGGCGACCGGACCGCCCTTGTAACTGACGTTGATCCCTTCGAGATCGAGCTTGTACTTCGAGTAGTCGGTCGGCGTGGTGACCGGGATGCCGACCTTGAGATGAACGAGGCCGAGGCTCAGGCCGGCGAGCGTGACCGAGCCGTCGAAGCCGAGGTCGAGCAGCGGCCCGAGAGTCTCCCAGCCGAATCCGACCTGCCGGCATTCGATCGGTCCGAACGAGCGCTGGATCGGAATCCAGATGAACGTCGCGCAGCCGGCGGTCTTGTCCTGGTCGGAGAAGAGCTTCGCGTAGAGCGCGGTGGTGTTCTTCGGGTCGTAGACGTACCCGAGATCGATGGAGAACGTCGGGTTGACGGAGTCGGTGGTCGAGCCGGAGCTGCCGGAGCCCGACTCCGATCCCTGTCCCGACGTCAGCAGGTTCTGCGCGACGGGGTTGGTGTTGCCGGTGATGCCGGAGATCTGCGCGGGGCCGAGCGGCACTCCGATGCTCGTGCATTCGATCGCCCCGCCGACCTGGAACTCGACGGAGGTGTTCATGTCGAGCGAGAGGAAAATGCGCGGCTCGAACTTGCCGACCTGGAAGCCCTTCACGTTGATCAGCGGCTTGTCGTTCGTGCCGCTGAAGTCGACGCCGACGCTGTTGAGCTGCAGCTTGGTGTGGAACGAGAGCGCGTTCGTCGTCGTGGCGTAGCGGACGAAGTAGAAGAGGACGCCGGGGTCTTTGATGATGTCCTTGAGCGCCGGATCGGAGGCCACGATCCAGTTCTGCGGACACCCTTCCCGTCCCGACATCCACTTGCCGAGTTGCACGGTCAGCTTGGTCGAGCCGTTCGCCTGCTTCCCTTCTTCGCTGCCGCCCCAGATCACGAGGTCCGGCACCACGACGCGCAGGCCGTAGTCGGTGGAGCTCGGCGGCGCGGGCGCGGCCTGGATGTAGATGCCGCCGTCGGCGCCGATCGGCACGATGCGCGCGCCGGAGAGCGCCTCGAGCACGACGAAGAAGAGCTTCTGGATGATCGTCTCCGGCGGGAGGCGCTTCCCTTCGCCGTCGGTAAACATCGTCGGGATGTCGTGCAGGCCGTAGAGGACGGGCGTGCCGTCCTTCGCCACGACGAGCAGTCCCCACGACGTGAGCATCGGACCCGGTTTCGCGTTCGGCTTCGATGCGACGAGCGGCGCGTTGAGCCAGCCGGTGACCTGTTCGGTCTGCAGCACGATGTCGGCGATGAGCGGCACGAGGTACACGAGCACGAACTTCGGAATCCACTCCGCCGCCGCGACTCCGGTTCCGGGCGCATTGCCGTACGCGAAGATCGGAGGAGGCGGGAGGAGTTGCACGAGCAGCGTGCTCGAGGTGTCGCCGGTGCCGGCCGGATAGAAGCGGAGGAAGTATTTGACGTTGCCGCTGGTGGCCGCAGAGAGGCCGAGGGTCAGCGTCGGCGCGCCGGTCATCTGGCTCGGCAGGATCGCCTTGCCGATGCCGCCCGACGCGGAGAGCGTGAAGACGATGTCCGATGAAGTACCGAGCGGCGTGGTGAGGGCGATGCCGGTGTTGGCGCCGAACGCGACCCAGTCTTTGTCGAGCGCCGGGACGACCCAGACGCCGAAGGTTCCGTCCTTCTGCCCGAGGACGATGTCGAGCGTCCCGAGGTCCACGGGGAAGCTCGGCGGCCTGTAATTAAGGAGCGTGCCGGCGGAGGTGAAGCCGGGCAGGTTCAGGGCGTTCGGCCCGAACAGGGTCACCAGCTGCGCGAAGGTGGCGGGGAGTTTTGCGGTGTCGAAGTACGAGAAGAGCCACGCGATCGGGTCGGTGCGGACGGCCTCGAACGTCGTGTAGAGCGTCGCGACGCTGGTGATGCCGAAGAAGGTGGTGACGCCGAGGATCGCGTCGACGATGGCGACGACGGTGGGATCGTGGCCCGGGCTGGCTTTGTACTTGTCGTAGAGCTGGATGAGCTGGTTCGCGGCGAAGTCGAGCAGCGCCGCGACGCCGGCCATGAACTGGCTCAGGCCTCCGAACGGCACGAGGAAGATCTCGCCGCTGGTGGAGCTCGCCGGCGGGAACTTCGATCCGTTGAACTGGCCCGACAGCGCCACGACGAAGCCGGTGCGGCTGTCGTAGCCGGTCCGGATGGAGAGTGCGGTCGGCTTGTTCGGATCGGTGATGTCGAAGATGAAAGTCGGCTTGAAGGAACCGCTGACTCCCACCCCTGCGCCCTTGCCGAATGCCATCCCGAGGGCGATATCGACCTGTGGCGTGACGCCGAGGTTCTGTACGCTCAGCAGCTCGGCCTCGGTGAATCCGAGGTTGAAGATGTACTGCAGCGCGGCGCCGATCTGGATGCCGTTCGTGCTGTCCGACTTGAACGAGATCGACGAGGTGCCGAACGGCAGCCCGGTGATCTTCATCCCGTTCGTGCCGTCCTGCTCCAGCTTGATGTTCGCCGGTCCGATCACTCCGTTCGGACCCGGCAGGTCGTGCATCAGGTTGCCGATCTTGTCGAGATCGAATCCGCCCTGACCGTTGCCGAGCGCCCGCGTGCTCGTCACCCACTCCCACGGATGCATCATGAATCCGGCGAGCGACTGCACCTGTTCGAGCTTCGCCGGATCGGCGTTGGCGATCGTGAACCCGAAGTCCTTCATCAGCCGGTAGACGACCGGATACTTCGCGTCTGCGCCGTTGCCGATGACGAACGAGTTCACCATCTGCGAGGCGAACGTCGACACCAGCGTGATGGGGATCTGGAATCCGAGCTGCTTGAGGTACGCCGTGGTGTCGCCGCTCGTCGGCAGCGGATAGAAGACGACCGGCGGGAAGGGGGGCGGGACGTTCTTGTCGTACACGCCGTCGAGCGCGAGCCCCCACCTGGTGGTGATCGACGCGAGCTCCGCGCCGGCGACGAGCGACGCGCCGACCGCGAGCTCGCTGGTGAAGACGAGCGCCAGCCCCGCGAACGGACAGGCGACGTTGACCTCTGTCGCCAGCGAGAGCGACTGCACGTTCGCGACGAGCTTCGCCGAGATCGCCAGCGCCTCGCCGACCTGCACCAGCTTGTCGGCGGGGATGCGCAGGGTGATGAGGGTGTTGTTCTCGATCGTCAGCGGCAGGTCCGCCAGCGGGATGCCCGGCGGCAGCGGCACCTTGCTCAGCGCCGTGACGAGCGCCAGGCGGACGGAGTCGTCGAGCGGATCGAGCAGCTTCTTTCCCTGCACCGTCAGGTACTGGACCGGATTGGTGAAGAGGCTGATCCATCCCTCCGCACGGAGGGCATAGCCGCCGGCGGGATGAGTGGCCAGGCCGAGCGCCACCAGCACGTCGGGCAGTCCCTTCAACTCCGGCGGCAGCTCGAAGTTGGGGTAGCCGAGGAGGGTGAAGATGGCGTCGTGGAAGATGGAGAGCGCGGCGGGGTTCTCGACCACCGCCACCATCTTCTGGGCGAAGTAGGCAGGGGGATCGGCGGCCATCGCCATCCAGCCGCCGAGGTTGACGTTGGACACGCCGTCGAAATCGGCCGGCAGCATGAGGTCGACCGCCGTGAGGATCACGATGATCGATTCCACCGCCAGGATGTTTTCGGTGAGCGGCGTGACGACCGCCATCAGCGCATACGTCAGCGTCTCGAGTGTCTGCGTGCGGTTCGAGGCGTCGAGCGCCTCGGCCAGCGTGAACGTGCCGAGCGG